>Ga0099822_1000478_pt1 | contig 37064 bp, 30 predicted proteins | sample CowpeawhiteBW_FD_76839 | JGI IMG/M metagenome (GOLD analysis project Ga0099822, IMG submission 76839) | Root nodule microbial communities of legume samples collected from California USA - Cow pea white BW | ecosystem: Host-associated > Plants > Roots > Nodule | place: USA: California | collected... | reverse complement strand
TTTTTTTTTTTTTTTTTTTTTTTTAAATTTTATTTTTATATTTTTGAGATGTTTTTTTTTTTTTTTTTTTTTTTTTTCACTCATATTGTGGAGGAGATGGAAATTTTTTTTTACAATGGCAAATATTTTATTTTATTTTTTCAATATAACAAAGTGTTGGTTATTTATAAAGATTGCATGGTTTCGAAAATATGATAATTTGATCTTTGAGAGTTGAATTCCGACCTCCTCTTCTCTCCCTTCAAGTGAATATTAGTCGGAATTCTGTTCTTGAAAAATTTAATTTTCAGCTAGTTTTTTAATTTATTTTTGGATAAAATATATATTTGGTTAAAATATATATTTGATCATTATTTTTATTTATTCTTGTCAATTAGTCCTAATATTTTTTTTTTCAATATTAGTCTCAATTTTTGTGAATTTTATTTTATTTAGTCTTTATTTGATAATGTTGTCTAAATAATTGACGGTAATGAATAGTGATGACCACGTGGCACTTTGTGATTTTTTTGATTTATTTATTTTTTAATTTTTGAAAAAAATGTTCATGTTTAAACCCATCCAATGTTTTGTATTGGATTTTGGTCAATATATTCGTTATTTTTATTTAATTTAGTCATTTTTTAAATAGAACAATTTTGTCAATTTTCAAATTGAAACTTCAAATTTATGTTATAATTTTAAACTAGTTGTAGCCTTCAACAAAAAAATATTTAATAAAAATGTGAATTTTAATAAAAACATTATAACCTTTATATAAAAATTAAATTTGGTCTTAGAATTATTAAATTGGATACACCAATATTTTACAACCAAAAAGGGGTTGAATTGGTTTCCCAAATCTTTTGTTCTTCTTTTCACTTTAAAATCAGTTTTAAAAAGATATTTAACCAATTTACAAGATGTGTTTAAGAATGCATATTATTTAACTTTTATACTTAGCAAAATGTAAAAGATAAAGAAAAGAGAGCACAAGAGATGCCAAGTTTTATACTGGTTCGATTTAATTGAATCTACATCCAATCTTTAGCTATCCACACTAGAAATTCCACCATAACATTTGAAACAATCCTTCAAGAAATGCAAAATAGTAATGTTCCAAGTAATAACTAACCCCTATCATAATCACAATGATAGTAGGACATAATTTTAGAACCAAGAAACCACAACAATTAGTCAAAAATAATAACAATGATACATGTAGAATAAACTTGTGATGGAACAACAACACCTGAGTCAATACAAAGCTTGGTATTACTATTACACCATCTTCATGAAGTATTGATGATCATTCTTGATGAACAATGAGGCACAATTGCGAAAAATGCTCAAAGAACTCTTCAACACCCTTTAATCTCTTTAGTTTGACAAAGAACTCTTCAAAGAACTGGTGTAGTGACCTGACTTTTTGAACAAGCTGTTTTCTAGGTGTATCTAGTTGATTAGGTTATCTAGCTAATCAACTACATTATAACAGTGCTCAAGTTCATGTTCCAGAATTAATCTAATTGACTAGATTAATATTCTAATCAACTAGCGTGACAACAAAACAACAAATTTAACCATCACACACACACTAGACATGGCCTAATAGATTAGATTAACTTTCTAATCAATTAAGTGTGAAGGATTTAACACATTTAGCTTGGCCCACATCAAGTTCATACACACAACTATGTCTTGTTTGAATTTCAACTATTCTTGGCTATCATTTTCCTATGAACATCATCAAAAATAGATTTAACCAATAACAACAAAATTTTCGAAGGGGAAAAATTGCTAAATTTTTAAACAAAATTGGACTAAATTGAATAAAAATAACGAATATAGGGACCAAATTGAATATAAAACATTGACACTGATAAGTGACACATATGTGTATTTCTTCCACACTATGATGTGTATATCAACACTATATAGCGTAGTTAGCTTTCTACATGTAATTCTAAAATTGTATTTAATCAACTTTATTTCATCTAACCAAGTAACTTAACCAATTATTGTTTCAAAGGTAGGGGTGACAATACGGGCTGGGCCGAACAGGCAAGCCTGTTAACTCGTCTTAAAAAAATGGGTTGGGTTAAGAAGTTAAGCCTGTCAACCCATATCAACTCGACCCGTCTAGCTCGTAAGCTCGTTGGGTTGCAAAGCGGGTTGGACACGGGCTGGCCCGTAACCCGTAATTATGATAAAAGAAGTGGGCTCGCCTTGGCCTATAACAATACAACCCGTGTGTGGGTGACATGTTGGCCATAACAATACACCACTATTTGCAGTAAGTTAGAAAAAAAGGGACCACACGCATCAACCACACCACCACATAAGGGCCTGTAATAAACTCATGTCTATCACTCTTATCTAAACTCTCGTCTTGTCTTTGTCACTCTCTTCTCAATTCACTAACATTCAACTCTCAACAACACTCATCAACGTTTATCTTTCTCTCTCTCTCTCTCTCTCTCTCTCTCTGTCACGATGCCTTCTCACTTGTTTAGAAGTCAGTGGTGGTGGAACCCTTCTCAGTCACGATGCAACCATGAACGAAAGAACCACTAGTCTTTGAGCTTTAAGCATCATGGTGGAAGAAGCACCGACGTCTGAGTCGAAACCTACGTCAATAGCGAAGACGATCAAGAACAAGTTCGTTCAATCGCAAAATTGGAAAATTTTCCCCCTTTTTTCGTGTTGTTTGCCCTAATCTTATTTACATTTGAAATTGATTTTTTTTATTTGAATTATTGGGTTCATTTGTTCATTTGGGTGGGTGTATGTGCTTTGTAATGTCGATTGGGTATATTGAATTTTATCTAGTGATAATTTGGGACGTGTTGTGTTCTGTTATTGAATTTGTACCAATTTGATTCTGAAACAACTCTGCTTGTGTTCTCTTGTGATTCAAATATCTGAATTTTGTACCCTGTGTTGCCTCTGTTTGGAATCTGTTTTGTAACATGCTTCTGTTTTGCCAGTGGAACCCTTCTCAGTGGTAGTTTGATGTGTTGTGCTGAATTTTCTATTTGCATTATAGGAATATCATTATGGATGATTCAATTAGCAAACCTATTATTGATGATTCAATTAGCAAACCTGATGGGGATGTCCATCATAAATCAGAAAATGTAACTGAGAATGTTTTGGGTAATGAAAGTGTTGAAGCTGATAAGCAAAAAAAAGAAGGTATCATCATATGATGTTTGGAAATTCTTTACTAAGATTGGGGTTTGTGAGGGTGGAAAAGAGAGGGCAAAGTGTAATGGTTGTAACCAAAAGTATATAGTTGGTGGTGCAAAGTATGGGACTTCCCAATTAAAGCGTCATGTTGAAAAGTGTACTAAAACCAAATTCGAAGATGGTCAAATGATGGTGAACATGCAAGGAAAATTGAAAACCTGCAAAATAGACCAAATGGTGTCCCGTGAATTGTGTGCTAATTTAATTATTCGACGTGGTTTACCATTCAATTTTGCTGAGTACCCAGAACTTAGGACTTGGAAAAGTTATTTGAATCCTGAAGCAACTCTAGTGTCTAGCAATACTATTAAGAAGGACATATTGAGAATATTTGGACGAGAAAAGAACAAGTTGATGGGAGAGTTGCATAATATTATGAGTAGGATTTGCTTAACTTCTGATTTATGGACATCTTGCACTACTGAGGGTTATATAAGTTTAACCGCACATTATGTTGATTCAAATTGGAAGTTAAGTACCAAAATTCTTAACTTTTTTCATTTCCCTCCACCTCACATTGGGTTTGAGTTGTCTAAGAAGATAAATGAATGTTTACATCAATGGGGAATTGAAAAGAAAATATTTTCTACCACCTTGGATAATGCCTCTAACAATGATGTATTGGTGAAAACTTTAAAAAGTCAACTAGTTTTTCAAAATTCATTGATTTGTGGTGGAGAGTTCTTTCATGTGCGTTATTGTGCGCATATTTTAAATTTGATTGTACAAGAAAGGTTGAAGGTCCTTGGTGATGCTCTAGATCAAATTAGAGAGAGCATCAAGTATGTTAGAGGTTTTGAAGGTAGAATGATTAAATTTAAAGAATGCCTTCAACACATAGGGGATATTAATTCATCAAGTGGATTGTGTCTAAATGTTTCTACAAGGTGGAACTCAACTTATTTGATGCTTCAAAGTGCTGTTAAATACCAACGAGTTTTTGCAAATTTATGCCTGGTTGATGAGAACTACAAGCATTATACATCAGAGGAGGCATGGAAAAGAGTAGAAAAAAATCATTGTTTTCTTATTACCCTTTTATGAAATTACTAATTTGATTTTTGGGTCAAGCTATCCTACATCCAGTTTGTACTTTTTCCAAGTTTGGAAAATTCAATGCCTTTTAATTGAAAGTGTACAAGATGGAGATGAAGTTATATGAAATATGGCTGAAAAGATGATGATAAAATTTGACAAATATTAGGATGAATATAGTATTGTTCTTGCATTTGGGGCAATTCTAGACCCAAGGATGAAGTTAGTTACATTAGGTTTCTGCTTTGAAAAGGTTGATCCTCTTTGTTAGAAACAAAAGGTGGAGAAGATAAAGGAAAAAGTGTACATGTTATTCTCTCAATATTCTTTAAAGACTTCAACTTCAAATGCTCGGAAGCATAACATGAGTGATGCCTTTTCCTCATCTTCTATGAAACCAAACCTATAGATGTAAGTTATTTACTGTCTTCTAATTTATTAATTATTATTGTTCATATAAATATAATCTCTTTTTTGTGTATCATGTTAGGAATTACAACAACGTAAACTTCAACTAGTAGCTAAAACAGGAAAGAATCAATTCGATACATATTTGGATGAGCCTACATTGGATGTTTATTTTTTCAATAAATATAGATGTTCTTGAATGGTGGAAGAGTAACATCCATCATTTTCCAGATCTTGCATTGATGGCTAAGGACTTGCTAAGCATATCGATTACTATGGTTGCATCTGAATCAACATTCAACATTGGTTCCATGATTCTTAACAAGTATAGAAATTGTCTATTGTCAACAAGTGTGGAGGCAATTATTTGTACTTCTAGTTGAAAACATGACTTTTGTGATGGTAAATTGACTATTATAGATGTCATTAATTTCTTTTTATTTTCATACTCATTTTTTTATATCCTATTTTTTTTCTTTAAAGATGATGAAGACAAAGACAAAGATAGAAAAGTAGAAGGGACTTGTTCCGATGTTGCCTCTAATGATCCTGAAAATGATGAAGACTGCCTTTTGGTATTTATTTAGGTGGTGGAACATGCTAAGAAAGAAAGACATTTTCTTCCATGTTTTTAGCTTTCATAGATTAAGGTTGTTTAATATTTTTTTGTTTGGTATTTTTGTTGTTCAAGGACCTGCTACGTTTGAGGAGCTATTATATGTTTGATGCAATTTTTTTGATTAATTTTCTGCTATATACAGTTGTTTCTATTGGTAGAGAAGGGAGCAAACATTGTTCATGCAAAATTGAGAATCTTGGAAAGAACCATGTCTGTTTGAGGAGCCGGCCCGTTACCCTATCACGGGACGGTACGACTTGAGATTTATGGCCCGTGTTGAGTAAATGAGTTAGGCCATCGAGCCCGTATTGCCACCCCTATTCAGGGGGGGGGGGCTTAAAGAAGTTAATAGTTCTTCACATGTGTTAATCGCATTCATGATAATTAGTTCAATTTTTCCGCGACAAAGTTATACTGTATAGATTTTGAAATACTTGAGTAATGAAATATGTTTGACTGACGAGCAAATAATCTTGTATAATTGACGCATTTGGATACGTAAGAGGCTGACGACAAAATGATCCCACAACATAAATATATAGGTATAAAATGTTTTTGGTTTTTTAATTTTTATAAAAAGTTGAAATTAGTCTTTCTTTGAATTTTTTTATCTAATTTAATTCATTAATTTTAAAAATACGTGAATTTAGTCATTTAAACCAATTTGTGTTAAATTTATTTAACGTTTCATTTCATAATAACATTTGAGTTGTGTATATTGTATTTGACATATTTTCATTGTAATGTTAACTGAAATACGCATTTAAAACCTCAAATAAAATTTAAAAAAATTGAGGTTAAAAGAATTAAATCCACAAATATTTAAACATGGGGCTAAATTGGTCCACAGTTTTAAAGGGAAATTAATTTTAATTTTAAGTGAAAGTTAAAATATCAAAAACATATTTAACCTTGAATACATCGATAAATGGGGTTGGATGTTGTATATTAAACTATTTTAATATATAACATAATATTTCAACCAAATTTAGACATGGTTAAAGGTGAATACCTTCTATTAAAATCTAGGATAATTATGTTTTTTATTTATGGGTTAATTATATTTTTCGTCCCTCTACTATTATCATTTTTTGGAAATGGTCCCTCTCGCAAACGTTTAACCATTTTGGTTCTCATGAATTTGAAACTAATGATTTTAGTCCCTAATTTGTGAACGACGTTAAGTTTGTGACTTTGTGGCAAACGGCGTTCCAGCTAGGCTCGTCATCTAGCGACACGTGGTTATTAAGATGCAAACACATGTTAAATGAAATAATTATTTTCTTTATTTATTTAATTCATTTATATAATATTATATAATATATTAAAAACAAGTTTTTGAACATGTGCTTTTTATTTTGCATAAGCAAAAACATCTAAGTGTTAAGTGAAAGTCGTGAAAGTGTTGTTGGAGAAAGATTTGGTCCACGAAAGGTGCCCTTCGTTTGTGTGGTGAAACTGGAATACGAAAGGTGTGTGAGTAAGTGTGGAAGTTGTTCGCGTGGTGCGTGATTGACCTTGTCGACGAGGTTGCAAGACCAACATTGGCTGAAAATATAGGTAAGGGTTTTCTTTCGTTTCTTATTTTGATTTAGGGTTTTGCTGCTTTTGATTTAGGGGAACATTTATTGGGTATTTCCAGCAGGTGTGTTAGTGTAGTTTTGATTTGTTACTGGTTTTGATGGGTCTAGGGTTCTGTTTTGGTTGTTGCACATATGGGTTTTTCAGTCGTGTTCCATCTCATGGGGAAGTTTGAAAGGTTTAGGGGAAGGATGTTGCGATACGAAGGTGGAGAGAAGCATGTAGTGCGAGGAGTGGATCCAGATATGTGCTCCTACTTCGAAGCATTGGGTATTCTAAAGAAGGATTTTAAGTATGATGGACAACTTTATGTGTGGTGGAAGCCTAAGAAAGGGAGAATGGATAGATATCTAAGGCCATTATTTGAAGATAAACATGCTTTGGAGTTGGTAGAATACGCATAAAACAAAAACGAGGAGGTTGAGATCTATGTGGATCATTTGGTTAGTTCTGCTCAAGTCATTGAACTTGTTGAAGGAGTGAATGGTGGTGGGGTAAATGAAGAAGATGCAAATGCTTCTATTAATGGTGTTGGGGTAATTGAAGAAGACGCAAATGTTGTTGTTAATGGTGGTGTGATAAATGAAGAAGAGGCAAATGTTGCTGTTAATGGTGGTGTGGTAAATGAAAAAGAGGCAAATATTGTTGTTAATGGTGGTATGGTAAATGAAGAAGAGGCAAACGCGATTGTTAATGGTGGTTGGGTAAATGAAGAAGAGGCAAACGTTGATGCTGATTTCGGTGGGACAAATGAAATAGAGGGGGCTGGTGATGTTTTTCAGGAGGTGCAAAATACAAAAGAGATGGCTAATTGTGATGATGAATCTGGTGTTCTTTCAGGGGATGATGAACCTGATGAATTGGATCAGAGTAAGGATGAAAGACATATAGATGATGATGATTGTTTTGGGATGGAAAATACTCCATGCGGGAATTTTTCTCAAGTTTTAGATAGGTGGAAAAAATTCAAACAATGGAAAAATAGGAAGAAGTTAATAAAGGAAGGTATGGGTACTGTTGAGGCAAACAAAAGTGAAGGTCTGGGTACTTCTAGCACACAATAAAGTACTAATAATCATGAAATAGATGCCAACTACAACACTAATGAGCTAGATAGTGATGTGGATATTGGTGATGAGGAGGGTGTGAGGAAATACCCAATATTCAGGGGCGAAGAGATGTGCAAGGAATTCAAATTCAGACTTGGGATGGAGTTTTGTTCCTTGAAACGGTTTAAGCAAGCTCTGATGTAGCATTCTGTGTTGAATGGCATAGAGATTAAATTTATCAAGAATGATGATGTCCGAGTGAGGGTCGTTTGCAAAAGGAAGTGTGGATTTCTAATTTTATGCAGCAAAGTTAAAGGAAGTCAGACTTTTCGGGGTCAAGACCTTGTTTGATACACATAATTGTGGCAAAGTTTTTGTTAACAAGAATGCAAACAAGGAATGGGTTTCCAAAATTGTAGTTGATAAGTTTAGAAATGTTAGGAGAATGACATCGAATGAAATTATTGATGATGTCCGAAGATCATACAACATTGGAATAACCCCCTGCAGGGCTTGTAGAGCAAAAGAGATTGCAATGGACATTCTTGAAGGAGATGGGCAAAAGCAATACATTTTGCTATATGATTATGTTGCATAGTTGATGAGAGTGTCTATTGCAACAACAGTGAAGATTAAAATTAATCAACCTCAGTCCACATTGCAGCCACAATTTGTGTCCTTCTATTTGTGTCTGAATGGGTGCAAGAAAGGGTTCGTTAATGGCTGTAGACAATTTATAGGTGTAGATGGATGTGACCTTAAAACTAGCTATGAAGGCCAACTATTAGTTGTTGTGGCAAGGGATCCAAATGACCAGTATTTTCCACTAGCATTTGCTGTTGTGGAGAATGAGTGCAAGGAGACTTGGAGGTGGTTCCTAACATTATTGTTGGAGGACATTGGAGATATTCAAACCAATCGATGGGTATTTTCCACTAGCATTTGCTGTTGTGCATGCATATTACAAAAGGGAGACTTATGAAGCTTGTTATGGGTCACAAATTTCACCCATTAATGGCCAACAACTTTGGCCTAAAAGTAATGCACCACAAATACTACCCCAATATTTAAGACTCCTTCTGAAGGCCACAAAAATTAAGAAGGAGAGAACCTGATGAGGATGTCAGTCACTCTAGGTTAGGGAAGTAGCATCTTATAATGAAATGTAGTAATTGTGGACAATTTGATCACAAGATCAGAAGCTGCAAGCCACAATTACAAAGTAAATATTGTCTATCATAATGAAATCATGTATGATATAATTACAAAGGTTGAGCTAATGAGTGCATGTTCTTAATAGGAAAACAGAAAAAGAAGAAGTTTGCAACAACTGCAACTACCACTGCCACTGTCAATGTATCCGGGAGGAAGACGAACTTAAGATCTTCTACCACCACAAGAAGGACAACTAATAGGAAGGGAGAAAGGTCATCCAATACCCTAAGCAGCGCACCTACTTTAGGTTCACAAGCAAGTTCAAGCAACCCACCAACTGGACAACCCATGTGAACAATATTGGGAGTTGTGTTATGTAGTGGTGGTCACATGGATATTTTGATTTAAATGTATTTTTTGTTGTTAGCTGTGATGAAATTTCTAACTGTTGTTGTTTTAGCTTTAGGAGCCCGAAACAGACCACTTGGATCACTGTTTTGATATGTGATGCTACTTATTTGATGCGTTGTTAAATGTATTTTTGCTTCATGATGCTTGATTACACTTGGGATAGAATACAACTTTATCATTCATGGTCAGGTTATAAATTGATGTTTGATAAAGTTTTGAACAATGCTTAGCCCTGCTTTTCCAACCACGTTTTTCCAGTCTATGTTAAAACAACTTTGAACAATGCTTGATAAAGTACAAATTTTCATAGTGCATATATTCACACTATTCATTTATTGGGTATTGATATTTATAGATCAAAAAAAAAAAAACCAACTCGCTTAAGAAACTCAGCAAATATTCACACTCATATTACGTTTCAGTGTTCAAATATAATTTCGATATCAGTCCAAATCAACCAAATTGGTTACTGCCAATTCACAATGCCACCAACTATACTTGCTTCAGGATTTAAGTATAAAATGCCAGAAACTTAAAGAAGGGACTAGGGAAGAAACTCAAATTTGCTTAAGAAACTTAAATTCAACATTCCAGATTCTACAATTCATAACAACCAAATGAAAAATTCCCAACAACCTGCCAAATGACCAATTGCTAACAACCTTACTCCTTACAATTTGTCTTTAACAAAAATAAAACACACAATATGATAGTAAAACCCCAAGACAAAATGAAAAAAGAGCTTTATTTCTCCTAATTTTCTCCCTGCCAATAACTTCTTCTTTAGTTTGGCATTCTTCTGCACCAATTGAAGTATCATTGTCTCACTGCCACTTAAATTTTCATTCTCTCCTTCTTCCATTTCAGGCTTTCCTTCCACTTCAAGTTCCACCGCATCAGCCCATCGAAAGTAGTTACAATGTGATTCAGTCTATAATACAAAGTAACAAATTTAACAAAATTGACACATCCCCACAAACAAATTAACGAATCTAAACACCATCAAAAAATATACGTACTGCCCAATTTCAACACCTGAAGAAAAATCTACCATTATTCTTTGTAGTAATTGCTTTAAGAAGCAGTAATTGGTCGCCACAACAACAAAGTTTTCTTCCAAATTGAAAAGATTCCAATTGCGCAGAAGAAGACGATGATGACAGACCACCCTTCGACCCAGTACTCCTCTTCATTTATAAACCCTAAAACATAGAAAATTCCCAAATAGTCAAATGAACCTACCTTGTGTGTATGAACAAATTTTTAGCACTTCAATATTCTATGATGGCGTGGTAATGGATTTCAATTTCCGTTCCTTCAAATTAGAACCTTCTGATCTCTCTTCCAAACTCTTCCTCTTTGATGCATTCACAAAGCTTCTGGCTGCACCCTCCAAAATAAAAAGCACATGTTCAAAAATATATGTTTAATATATTATATAATATTATATAAATGAATTAAATAAATAAAGAAAAATATATATTTCATTTAACACATGTCTGCATCTTAATGACCACATGTTCGTAGATGACGAGCCTAGCTGGAACGCCGTTTGCCACGAAGTCACAGACTTAACGTCGTTCACAAATTAGGGACTAACATCATTAGTTTCAAAATTATGAAGACCAAAATGATTTAACGTTTGCAAAAAGGACCATTTTCAAAAAATGATAATAGTAGAGGGACGAAAACATAATTAACCTTTTATTTAAATGGACTTTTTTTTTTATTTTGATATTTTATATTTCGTGTAATATATATATATATATATATATATATATATTAACTTTTGTTTTTGATAATAAAAAAAAATTCTTTGAGTTAGTATTTGTGTAACAAGCCATGAAAATTATAACAAATAATTCTTACCTATCTTATATTTAGATTTACATTTCACATTTTTTTTTCCATAATAAAAATTGTTTGTCATACTAAAATACTAAAAGTAACACTCATCTATATATTATTAGATTATGAGTAAAATTATGCAATAAATATGTAAATAGAAATAATTATGAAATTTAATATACTTTTATATTCTTCTTGCAAAAATCGAAAGACCTTAGTGTTTGCATGCACAGATTTTATAAATCTGCAAATTTGCACAGATGAATTTTAATTTTTTTTCATGTTTAAATAAGAAAATTTGAACAAGCAATAGATTTGCAATTAAATAGTCAAATCTCATTTCTATACAAATATAAAATTTTTCAATGATTTCCCTTAAATTTACCTTCACGACTTTATTAACATTCGATTACCATTTAAAATGGTACTCTCCCTGATAATTTTTTCTTCTATTTTCATAATAATGGTATCTCCACTCAAATCCACAATATATATATATATATATATATATATATATATATATATATATATATATAAAATAAATTATAATATATATTTATATATAATAATTAATATATATAATTATAATGATAAATAATAATACAGATATATATAATAATAATAATAATAATTAATAATGTATATATATAATAATTATTATTATTAATATTTTATATATAATAATTAAAATATATATTATGTATAATAATTAAAATATTGTTACAAATATTATGACTATTGTATTAATATATAAATTAATAATATACGTATATAATAATTAATAATTAAAATATTGTTAAAAAATATAATAATGTATATATAATTAATTTTATTATTATTAATATATGTATATAATAATTAAAAATAATAAAAATAAAAATAATAATTAAAATATTGTTAGATTTTAATATTTTAAAATTATTTATTAATTATTTTATTTTATTTTTATTATTAAGGGTATTTGGGTAATCTTCAAATTTTATTTATTAAATTAATTTTTTTAATCTATCATATCACTCAAATCATTTATTTACTTCCTCAAAATTTATCTCCAAATTAACTTACTTTACCCTCTAAATCCATTTAAACAAACAAACATACATATTCATCTCATCAAATCAACACAAATTCATCTTTATACTCTCCTCCAACTTTATCTTTATAAACGAAGACAACTTTTTTTTTTCTTTTGACTTCCTTCTTAGTAAGTTCATCTCTTTATTTATAGAGAAGTCATATTCTTTGTCATCCACTTTTTTTATGATAGTATTGCTTCTCCAGTAAGGTTTTACTGTGTCATCCCAGATATATTTTTGTCTTATGTTATCGTTATGTAACTGATTTTAATACCATTTGTGAAAACTAACGGTAAGGATCAAATCGAATAAATTTTAATAAAATCAAGATCAAATTGAGATAAAAAAAACTAGAAGAGCAACTTGATATTTTCTAACCAAAATAAGAATAAAAAATGTAATTTAGCCAATATTTCTTTAAAATAATAATAAAAAATATTTTTTAAATATATTAAAAATATAAAAATAGAAAAAATATATAAAAGTTAAGAATGAAAAACAATCTTTTTGCTTTTGTTCCTTTCTTTGAATGTTTGTATGGTCGTTCACACGTAATCTAATATCCCAAAATAACCAAAATAAAAGTATAAGTAATATCCCAAAATAAAGGTTTAAGTATTTGTGTGACGATTCAAGTTATCTTAATACTCAAACCTTTATATTTCAACAATTGCAAAATACCCAAAAAAAAATGTTTCTAAACTAAAAATATCAACATTTTCAAACATAAAGTTCTTTTTTTATAATTACATGGTCCTGATTTTCCATTTTGGATGGAACTACGTAGGAGTCAAATTAATTTTTGTCAGACCAAAAATTTTAAAATAATATTTTTCTTTCTTTTTGTGCACTCTTTTATTTTTATTTTTTGGGAAATAAACATTTTGAAAATACTACCTCATTCTTGCATATTTAATTAAAGGTATCGTTTTAGGAAAAACATCATAAGTGCTAAAACCTTTCTTAAGCGTAACCGACTCTTAGACCCTAAATTCAGTTTTTAGAGTTTCTCATACCACGTTTTTATAACATATTTTTTGGTTTGTCATTCCATCGCGATTTCGGCTGCGACACATATAACATGTTCATTTTTTAGGTTTTGGTCCATAATGCCGACTAGTTGCAACAATTGAAGTGGAATGCTCACAATCCTAAATAAGTTTAGAATGAGTATAAATTCACCCATGATTTACACTATGGAACTAACATATTAGGCCTGATCCTACTTGTGGCATGACAATATGTATTGAAAAATCTAACTCGTCCCATCTCAATACCTTGACGAGTCGGACCTCGTCTATGTATCATCATAATTTAACCGTCTGATTAGTTTTTGCTAATGTTTTAATTGTAATTATTATACTATTTGTTTTCTATCGTATCTTTTTATATTCTATAGTATTTTATGTATACTTTTCGAATAAATTTTATTTTCAAAACTGAATTAACTCTTCTTTGTTAGTTTTACTATTTCTAAAAAATACTACCCAAAATAGCATTATAAAAACAATAATGTGATTTATTTTTATTACTGTTTTTATCTACATGCTTTTCATAACTATATATATTGTAATAGTATCTTTTATTATGATTTTATTTCTTATAATAACTATTTTTTTATCATTCAAAAATGTGCATGCACAATAGTATAAAAAATCCTTTAATTTCCACTGCTCATGTGTTTCCATGATATGAAGAAGAATGAAGTAGATATATCGTCTTGACGTGGAGTGAAGAAGTATCCCAAGTCAAGCCCGCCAGGAAAAATTCAAATCTACAACCGTCCAAACTCGGTTAGCAACATCCAACGGTTCTTGAGGGGTCTTGGAACATTCTGGAGAAAGAGTCACAAACCCTAACAAAGGGAAATGTTTACTATATATACCCCACACTTAACACTTTATTCTCCCTCTCCATACTCAACCTCCAAACCCAGCCGCGGTTTTAAACCTCTCAGATCTCTCTTCATCTGCCGACAAAACTCAGTATGGCCGGCAAAGGTGAGGGTCCAGCCATCGGAATCGATCTCGGAACCACGTACTCTTGCGTTGGTGTCTGGCAGCATGATCGCGTCGAGATCATTGCCAACGACCAAGGTAACAGAACTACGCCGTCTTATGTTGGGTTCACCGACACCGAGCGTCTCATCGGTGATGCCGCCAAGAATCAGGTCGCCATGAACCCTATTAACACCGTTTTTGGTAAGTTCTTTTACTTCAGTCGTCTAGCTATGGTACCCATATTTATTTTTATTTTTATTGCATGTTTATGATTTAATGTGGATGTTCTTATTGGTGTTATGAAGTTTTGTTTTTTTATTGCATGTGGCTTGGATTGGACTGTGTGACTTGAATTGGACCTTTGATTTTTAGCTTTGTTTTTTATCTATCTTTTTCATATTTTTCCTTTTTGATTTTAGTTAGCCTATGCATGTGCATGTAAAATCTTTACTTTGCAGTGTGTGATATAATGTTTGAGATGATGTGCTTGTTTTACTAGTGCTAAAAACTGAACGATGATTGAGGTGTCTTGCGCACCTTTTCTTACTATGGATTGTTGTGTATTGTAGTAGTCGTGATGGGAACACATGTTGTCATTGTTAAATTATAAGGGGTTTTGACCGTCCACTTGGTTATGTGCATGTGTATAAAGGCGTGTGTTGATGGAAATTAATGTTCAGAAGGGTTTGTGCCTGTAGATGCATCGTGTATTTGTTGAGGGAATTGGGTTTCTTTCATATATTGAAATCAGCTTATGTATTTCACTTTTTTTTTTTGTGAACCTTGATGTTTGGAGATTATTCACCCGTGCTTTTTGACTTGGAAGAGAAATTAAATATAAAGCACTTGTGAAAAGTTTATTCAAACATTACCTTCATTTTGACTTCTGTTGAAACATAATTTGACTGTTATTGACTAAGTAAAGTTTTCAATTTCCCCTTAAATGCGGCTATTGAATTGTCCTGGTCCCAGGTCGTTTTATTTTAGTATTTACTCGTTCCTTTTTTTATGCAGAATAGACCGTGGCTTGTATAAGTTAATGTGAATTACAGTGCATATGCTTATTTGTCTTCTTTCTATCTCTTACAGATGCCAAGAGATTGATTGGTCGTAGGTTCACCGATGCCTCTGTTCAGAGTGATATTAAATTGTGGCCTTTTAAGGTGTTTTCTGGACCTGGTGATAAGCCAATGATTCAGGTTAACTACAAGGGTGAAGATAAGCAGTTTTCCGCCGAAGAAATCTCTTCTATGGTACTTATGAAAATGCGTGAGATTGCTGAAGCTTACCTTGGCACTACGATCAAGAATGCTGTTGTTACTGTCCCTGCTTACTTTAACGATTCCCAGCGTCAAGCTACCAAGGACGCTGGTGTTATTGCTGGTCTTAATGTCATGCGAATTATCAATGAGCCTACTGCTGCGGCTATTGCTTATGGCCTTGACAAGAAGGCTACCAGCGTCGGTGAGAAGAATGTGTTGATTTTTGATCTAGGGGGTGGTACCTTTGATGTCTCTTTACTAACCATTGAAGAGGGTATCTTTGAGGTGAAAGCCACAGCTGGGGACACTCATCTCGGAGGTGAGGATTTTGATAACAGGATGGTGAACCATTTTGTTCAGGAGTTCAAGAGAAAGAACAAGAAGGATATCAGTGGCAACCCCAGAGCACTTAGGAGGTTGAGGACTGCTTGTGAGAGGGCAAAGAGAACTCTATCCTCCACCGCCCAAACCACCATTGAAATTGATTCTCTGTATGAGGGAATTGATTTCTATTCCACCATTACCCGTGCCAGGTTTGAAGAACTTAATATGGATCTCTTCCGCAAGTGCATGGAACCAGTTGAGAAGTGTTTAAGAGATGCTAAGATGGACAAAAGGACTGTCCATGATGTTGTTCTGGTTGGTGGTTCCACTAGAATTCCCAAGGTTCAACAACTTCTGCAGGATTTCTTTAATGGGAAGGAGCTCTGCAAGAGCATCAATCCTGATGAGGCTGTGGCATATGGTGCTGCTGTACAAGCTGCTATCTTGAGTGGTGAGGGTAACGAGAAGGTGCAAGATCTTCTCTTGCTCGATGTCACCCCACTCTCTCTCGGGTTGGAAACTGCTGGTGGGGTTATGACTGTCTTGATCCCCAGGAACACTACAATCCCAACAAAGAAAGAACAGGTTTTCTCAACCTATTCTGACAATCAGCCAGGTGTTTTGATCCAGGTTTATGAAGGTGAGAGAACAAGGACCAGAGATAACAATTTGCTGGGTAAATTTGAACTTTCAGGCATTCCTCCTGCACCAGGGGTGTTCCTCAAATCACAGTGTGCTTCGACATTGATGCCAATGGTATCTTGAATGTCAGTGCCGAAGACAAAACTACTGGCCAAAAGAACAAGATCACCATCACCAACGATAAGGGTAGATTGTCAAAGGACGAAATTGAGAAGATGGTTCAAGAGGCCGAGAAGTACAAGTCTGAAGATGAAGAGCATAAGAAGAAGGTAGAAGCAAAGAATGCATTGGAGAACTACGCATATAACATGAGGAATACCGTGAAGGATGAGAAGATTGGAGGAAAGCTTGACCCAGCTGACAAGAAGAAGATCGAGGATGCTGTGGAGCAGACCATCCAGTGGCTAGACAGCAACCAACTTGGAGAGGCAGATGAGTTTGAAGACAAAATGAAGGAATTGGAAAGCCTCTGCAACCCTATCATAGCCAAGATGTACCAGGGAGGTGCTGGTCCAGACATGGGAGGTGCAATGGACGATGACGTGCCTGCTGGTGGAAGTGGTGCTGGTCCAAAGATTGAGGAAGTAGATTAAATTTAGTAAAATACCTGCTTCATCTGCCAATTTTATTCTTGACGAAGACTCATTTTAAGTGTTTTGTTTCTTGGATTATCGTTTCACTTTTATTCTATTTAGTTGTTGTGACATACAAGCTTTTAGCCTGTGTTATGGTTGCTCAGTATTTATCATGTTTTGTGAGTTTACAATACAGATCACTGTTTCTCTATTCTGGTTCATTATGGATGCTTAAGTTAATACCTTTTCATTAGATGGGTTAGTGTACATTTTTACTACGAGGCATCACATTCTGAGGATGTTTCGTCTTAAATTAAGTATCATGTTAGTAGGGTATTGTTCTGACATTGTGTTCAATTTGATAACCAGTTTGACATTGATAAAGTCCGGTTTTCTTGACAAAATTATGAGTTCCGATTTTCTACTTATTTTTTGTGCTGTTTTCTGCGTGTTTTCAACTTACATTGATATTGCTTTAATTTTTTTGTAAATAAGTGTTGAGTCATACTTTAAAAGAATATTTTAATATATTTTAAAACATGTATGTAAAAGACACAATAGGACCAGCAAAACACAGCAAAAAGTTCAAATTTCAAAATTATAGTTTCTCGTCTCTTTAAAGTAAAATAAATATTTGATTGATAATAACCTTTCTGCGCCGTTTAGGTACAAAGCCACCATATTATAAAAAGGAAGAGGGTAGTTTACTTCAGAATACAAGGTAAAAATACTCTATATACAGAAAATGTAGTTTATTATGATGTATGTGACATAAATGTCATCTGAAGTCTGGTGCGATCAAGAATGACGTATTTCGATTCTACTGAATGGAATAAAAAAACTTACAAGAATGACGTATTTCGGTTTTACTGAAAGGAATTAAAAAAAACCACCGCTGTATGTTTTCGCGACAAAATTTTGTTGTAGTATGAAATTTATACTAACTATTTTAATACATTTTATTTACAATCATAATAAATATTTGAACAATAATAACACGCTTCATAAAAAATAATATTTTTAATTCTTTACTCTTTTAATAAGATAGATTAAAAGGGATTAGAAGTTAAAATGATATTCTAGTAAATATGGAAAGGAAAATAGTGGTTCCATAAGAACTGTAAGACACAAAGATGTATCAAATAAATTTTAATAAAATAATACTCTCATGAGTCGTCATACGCATACCTTATATTTTTTTAAGTAAATATTTTCCATCCATTTAAATGTGTAAAGTTTTTCTCATTTTCTTAAATGTGTAAAGTTTTATTTCTTTTAATTTTTGTTTACAAAATTCTTTAACTTTAATGTTTCAATACTTCAATTTTTAACTCTTAGTCAATATGGAATTTCAAAATAAAAAAATCACTATTAAAAATATACATAAAAAGTAAGTGACATTTATTAAAAATATAAGAAAAATATATGTTGTCTAGTTATAAGTGAGAAGAAATGTGAAATAAAGATGAAAAATACTAGAATATATCTTAAAATGGTGATATGTAACTTCTCCACATTTTTACTATTGATAGTTTTAAAAAATACTAGAATATATCTTAAAACTAAAGATGAAAAATGACAACTGAAAGGCATTAAGTTAAAGAAAATCTAATAACGATAAGATTAGACACAATAAAGTTGAAACAAACAAGGTGTTGCTCGGGAGTAAATAAAGATGAGATTATCTGTGCTCAATCAAATTTACAAATTCAATAATGCCTGATTAGGCTTTTGTTGCAGTGTGAGTGTGACTACACCAAATTTTCACCCCAGCTGAAAGTAATGGGTTCAACCAGACTTAAAAGCTTGAAATTCATCACAAACTTCAGAAACAAAAATTGAAATTCATCACTTTCAAGTAGAAAATAAAACAAATTTTGGTTTCCAATGTTTGACCACATTAAAAACTTCATAAGAAAAATCCAGAGGGTGAAAACATTTCAAAGATACCAATACCAGAGGACACGATAGCAAAGGAAAACAGCAATCAGAAGCATAGGACCACACATATGCAAAGCATACTAGTACACAGGAAAGAGGTAGGAGCTATGATTCTAAATTATAGTTGCTGCTACACCATGATTCTTGGCATTGCAAGATGCAGCAGCAGTTGCAGTAATTAGAAAAATATTCATGTTGCTGCAATTGCAGTTGCAGACCAGAATAATGGTTATCATTGAAGAATGGATGGTGGAATATACAGGACCGCTTACAATGAAGAAGCAGAGCAATTAGTGGAGGAAAAAATTATATAGCAATACATTTGTATTATAGAATGCACAGTATGGTACAAAGTTTAGTAGAACAATGAATATCGGACCATGCTGGAAAAAGCCATGCATTTTTTCAGTAAGTGCCTAACTCAAGTTAACATGAGATCATTGCCCACATTAGGGCGAAGGCAAACACGAACTTCATGTTCTTCAGATCCTGGAAGAAGTTTAGGCACCGTTATCTCAAGCACAGAACCTGGCCCATCATAGTAAGCTTCTATGTTGGCATCTTCAGGAATCCGAGTTGGAAGTGGGATTTCACGAACAAACTCTCCAGGAGGGCAGTGCTCTGACAATGGCTCTGTAAGCTTGAAGGTTCTATCGTTTCTGGTGATAAATGGCTTGCGAGATATGCTCACACAAGAAACCTTTATGATGCCGTGAGTCACAGTATTCCTCCAAGTAACTTTCACACTGGGAAGATCAACGAATGGTAGACTGATAATGATCAAGTAACCTTGTTCATCCTCATAAATAGTTTTTGAAGCTGTAACTGGTCCACTCACATTCTTCATCACCCCACTGAAGTCATTCAGCCAGAGTGATTCGCTTGGGTGCATTACCAAATCTGGAATCCGATCAGATGGAGGATTAACTGCCAAGCAACATTCTTCATCATTCCCATAGAAGAAAAAGTCCTTCCTTTTCTTGCTGCTAATAGAAGAAGACAGGTTTATCCCATCACCATTACTGAGGTTAGATAGATGAGTTGATAAATTGAGCACAGGTCCATTAAGCAGCTTCTTTGGATGGGGATTTGGAACACTCTTGATGAGAGGAAGGGGTCTCTCAAGCTCAAAGTCTGTGTTGGGAAGATTCCTCCATGAACTGAAATCACTAGCTTCTGGTGGGATTGTGAAGTTCAAATCACGGCCAGTGAGTTCAATCCACTTCTTCTGCTCATCCTTATCAAGATTCATAAGATTGGGTGCTGGAACAACCTCAATGCCATGCAAACATTGAGGATTTGAAAGCCCTCTGTAATGCTTTCGTTGCATACGGTGGGATCGAACAAAACCCCGGTCGGCGCTGAATGGAAATGGACGCTCCCCTTGGCGGGAATGCCCATTCATGTAACTCCTCAACTGCATTTTACCCAAAGCATTCTCTGGCCTCTCCTTGAAAACCCACATGTACATGTTCTCCATGTCGTGTTGAACCATGAAAACATCAAGCTTAATGTCGGACTTATCGAACCCTGAAACACCATTGCTATCCCTAACAACCTTGGCCTTGGACTTCTCAAGCAATGCTGGCTTGAAGTAAAATCTGAAGAAAAACCAAGCACCCCATATGCTATCAAGCCGCTTGGCGCATTTCCTTCCAACTTTGGGGAGTTGGAGAAAGCTCTCAGCCTCGTATCCTTGAGCACCACCGAGACCAACATCCAGCACTGTATCAGAAGGGTCAGGATTCCATGGCTGTGGAGGGGGACTGCGCTCGACCGAGAGGGGCAAATTGATATCAGGTGGACATGAGAGTGTGATTTTGCCATTCATATCCAGATCCAGTTCCTGATGAGAAGAAGGTGCACTTGAATCCATGGACAAGAGTGTGGAGGGATGATGATTCTCCAATTCCATCGAAAGACAACATGTGAGAAGTGAACCACCCATTGGATTGAACTACCTCATCAGTTTGATGAGTTTTGCTTCTGGTCGGTTCAATGTTGCCATTCCAAAAACAATTGAACAAAACAACCTTATAAACACCGTCATCATTCATATCAATCCCCAAACCAATATCAAACACTCCATTCCCATTCTTTTATTAAAAAACCTAATTTACGAATAAGATAACACAATCCTAACACACCCACCAAAGAAAAAAAAATAAATTAAACCATACAATACAGGATACCAATAACGCTATCAATCATAAAAATCCTACCTTTTACCATGGATTCAATTTCAAAATTGAAACTATACATCTTTTTTACACAACTGCAATTCTTAATACTTTTCCAAAATATATTTAATTTCAAATTAGAGACACCCGAAAAGAAAATTGAAGGAGATCTTCAAGGAGTACCTCTGGGAATAAGCATCGAAAAATGAAAAAGATGAGGAAGCAGCAATGGCTAAGATGGTGGTCTTCTCCATCGTGTCATCCATACCATTGAATTCTACCCTAGACTTTTCTTATTTTTTTTCCTTTTTTTTTTTCTTTTAAGAAGGAAAAGAAAAGAAAAAATACTATGTATTGGTGAGGCGGTGAGTGTGAAAAGGAAACAGAGAGAAAGGAAGAAGCAGAAACGTGATGAAGCGTCTCACTGGAGCAAGAACCACGAAACAGGTTCCGTAGGTTAAACTAAAGCCTGCATTGACAGTGAACCGGGCCTGTTGGACCAGCCTGCCTTCGTTTGTCCATCACTACTACGCGAAAAAGACTTTTTTTCTTTTTTTTTACGGACAAAATAATAGTTTAAATAAAAAATAAATAACAAAGCATATTTTTAGTATATTTAATTTCTTCTCTTATAGAAAATATATACTGTGCCTTCAGTCAGTTTTAATACAAACGGTCTTTTAAACCAGTCAATAGTTTTCTCTTCTTCTATTATAATAAACTAGACTTAAGGTTAGATGAATTTTGTATCAAATTATAATGGATGACATAAAAAGGGTCATCTTATTAATTTATATTTATAAACTAAAAATATAATCCTATAATACAAAATCAATCTAATTAATCCATTAATATGTTTTGCGTGAATGTTGTCGAATCCACACATAAAAGTAATATTTACATGAATTTTAAAAAAAATATTTTTGAAAATAATTTAAATTTTTAATCTGTAAACAAATTTCTAATATGTTTGTGAAAATAAATATTTGATTATGAATAAATAGTTAGATTATTTTTCATCGAGTATTGGGAGAATGATTCATTGAATTTTGAGAAATAATGAATTGACCATCCAAAAAATAAATCAATGAATTTGCTTTATTTTATTTTGTATATTTTTTAGTGGATGAAGTGTATGAAGTAGATGATCAATCAATAAATAATTAATTGTTTTATACTCTTATTTAGAAAGTGTTGGTTAGATGGTAAATTATTTATCTTTTTTAATGTGGATTTTTAATAATTTTCTTTTATTTAATAAAAGGAGGTGTACTTGCATTATTTTATCATTATTCATAATTTTTTTTATTTGAAAACAAGTACTATTCTTAAAATTTTGTCTAAGTAACATTATAAGAATTACTATTACATCTAATATTTTTTTTAAAATTTATTAATAAATTTTTTATTTTATAAATAGATGTCAAGTGAGCTAATCTGATTCACATAGTTAATCATGGTTGGATTAAAAATTAGTGAATTTAACCGGCTTATTTTATAATAAGTAAAAAATATTGTAATTTGATTTAACCAACCACAGGTTGGTGTATTAAGTGGATTAACTCACTAACCCATCTAAATATAAAAAAATAAAAAACATTTGTATTTTTTTTTGTTAACTTACAAACCTTAGAAAAGAAAAGTAGATGGGAAATGAGTAGGAACAACAAAGGAAGGCAAAAGAGTGGTGGATGAGTAGCAAATAAGCGCTCGAGGAGCACTAAAGGAATGTGCAAAAACACAAAAAGAATGCAAAGGAACACAAAGTAGCAATGAAGGACCAAATCATAGGTGACCATATCTAATGGAGAGAAGATCGAACACCACCAATCCGAGAAGAGGCACTGATGGCTAGGACTCAAACACTGAATCTTGCTTCCCATCCTTCAAAGGCAAGTAGCATAGCAATGAGTGTGGGAGTGATGGAGAAATCAGTGTGAAAGAGGTAAACAAATTACGTTGTTTTTTTTAGTTTTGAAAGATAGTTATTTTAAAACATAACTGGGTTGTGGGTCTGCCTACCATAACCCAACTCAAACTTGTATAACCAGTGGATTAAGTGTTTTAAACCCATTTTGACTCATAATTGGCAAAAAGTTAAAATTTTCAACTCGACACGGTTCAAACCCATGGTGAGCTGGGTTGGCGCACAAGTTTTAACTCATTTTGACATGTCATAAATAACCTAGGATGGTAATGCCAGTTTGTCCCATTTTGGCCCGTCCCGTATTTGGCCTGCAAAAATTTGTTGAATCGACTCGCACCAATAAGAAATATGAGCTAACTTCTCTTACTCGTCCCGTGTAACATCTGGCTTGCTGGTTTGTAAGCCGACCGACATAAAGATTATTTATTTTTTAATTTTGTTATTTTGAATTAACAAACATAATGTGTTGCGTTTAAGGAAGAGAATAAAAGACATAATTTAAACGTAACTAATAAAATATTCATTCAATGTGGTTGTTAAGATTTTTCTATTGAAAATATGAGCACTATTAATCATAATGGTTAGGTTCACACATTTTTCTAAATATTTAATTAATAATTTTTTTACTTATATATACTTAATAATTACATATCATACTTATTGCATCATGAAGTATTTGTCATTCCATCTAATATTAATAACTTTTTTGCACTAAATTTATGCGGGTTATGCAAGCTAACCCACGTCATCTTGTCGTTGGCCTGCACAGGCTGTGGGTTATGCGGGATAGGCCAAAGCGAACCAATAGACTACAAATCTCAGCTTGCCCAACACTTTTTTTACGGGCTGACCTGCATGACCCACTTCACCCTGCATTACTTCTCCAAAATAACCTAAGCTTTTGATATCTTTAAAGAAGCATAATAATTAATTTGAAAGGAGCACGGAGGGAATTATCATAAAATGTTAAAATTTTTATGTTGGTACATGTAAATATATAAATTTTTTATCCTTTTTTTAATATATGATATTTAATTTTTTTCTTTTATTTAATAAAAGGAGGTGCACTTACAATTTATTATTATTATTATTATTTATAAATATTTTTATTTCAAAACAAAATATTGTATAAGTAATCCAATAAGAATTAGTATTACATGAACATTTTTTCAAAATTCATTATTAGAATTTTGAGTTTAGAGTTCATAATCATAAATAACTTAGGATGGTAATATCATTTCATCCTATTTTGGTTGTCCCACTTATGACCCGTTAAAAATGGGTCGGATTGACCGATTCCACATAAAAATAATGACTAATTTCTTTGTCTTATACCGCATAACATATGGGTCACGAGCCTACGAGTCGACCCGCATAAGAATTATTTATTTTTAAATTTTGTTATTTTGAATTAACAAGCATAATGCGATGCGTTCAAGGAAGAGAATAAAAAAACGTAGTTTAAACATAACCAATAAAATATTTGTTAACAACTAAACTTTTTGAATCTTGAATTTTTTTATTATGGCTATTAAGATTTTTTTATTGAAATTATGAGCATTATTAATCATAATGGTTAAGTTCACATATTATTCTGAACGCTTAATTAATAATCCTTATACTTATATATGCCTAATGATTACAAATAATCTTTCTTGTATCATGGAGTACTTGTTAGCATAAGTGACTTTGGTGCATGAATTTGATGAAGCAAGTGCACGAGATCATATGAGGTTGATGAAGAATTGATGAAGATGCATTGATGATCAAGCTAGAGACCTACTAAATCTAGAATTGACTTTAAGATCATGGAGCTTGTTATTTGTATTGTATTCGTAGACCATATGACATAGGTTAGATGTCGTTTTATCATGGGTGTGCCCTTTTTAATCTGTTAAAAGGGTTTTTAACAAGTTAAAAGGTTTACTGCATACAGTTTTGGTGTGAATGTAATCAATCAGTTGAGATGTTATTCAATCGACTAAATTCACTTAAGTAAAGTGAAATCAATAGATTGTACGGACAAATCAACCCGTTGAATTCACTTATGACCAAGCATATAAGTTGGTTTTCAGAGAGATGAGTCACAACTTGAGATTTTTTAGCACGAAAAATAGTGATACGTATTTTAAAACTCCTTCTCTCTGGATTATACAGTTTGCATCTATTGATGGAAGATCTTGGTTGATCTTGAAAGCATTTTTACCTGGTTGAAGCTAGAAGAACACATGTTTAGTTGGCTAGGGAGAGCCTCCATTAGGTTTGGTTGTTCTTGTACTTCTGTGTTATTCCTAGTGTGATTCTGGGTCTGTAAGTGGGATTCCTATAGTGTTAGGGATATGATTCTTGTGGGATTCACGAATCTTAGTGTTCTGCTTTATTCAAAAGTGTAATCTTGGAGGGATTGTGTAAAACTTTTGATATAGTACATGATCAGGCTTAGGTTGTCCTGATAAACTGGATGTAGCTCAGTTATTGAGTGAACCAGTATAAAAATTATTGTGTGATCCTCTTTCCCTTATTTTGTTCATCATCTAAATCTCAACAAAATCAATTAAATCAATCTTTGTAAGATGTGCATGTGTTTTCATGTTATCTGGTCGTACCTGATCGGTACTATTTTAGTATGGAACTAGACGATCTCAAGAACCCTCTGTGTCCATTCTTCTTCCGCTCCTCTCCGGACTCTTCCTAGATCTGATCGCTGCGTGAACTCCGAGGGTGGGAATACCTACATGCACTTCGACGCTTAAGTCAAATAGTGATTCGATATGAGGCGTATGTAGTAAAGTGAGAAAATCATACCTCTTTGTAGTCACTAGACCCTAATTTATATTTTTCACTTGACAAACTTGTTATTATTATTTGCGGGTCGTTAGTATTCGAGGATAAACTCTTTCCTTTCTGACTAAGATTGCACGTGTCACTTCTTTCCTTATTGACTGAGATTGCTCGTCTGTACATTGTCAAGGATAAGCTCTTTCCATATTGACTGAGATTGCTCATCTGTACTTTGTCAAGGATCAACTCTTTCTTTATTGACTGAGATTGCTCGTCTGTACTTTGTCAAGGATTAATTCTTTCCTTATTTACTGAGATTACGTGCTGCTCGTCTGTACATCATCATCCTTACCCAACTGGCCACTATTGGGCCGGGATATACCCAGCCAGGCGTCGGGCCGAGATGTACCCAGCCTCTGCACTATGCTGGCCCCTTTTCCTTTGCCTGCTGGGCTTGCGCGCGCATCTCCTTCCCTCTTCCTGGGGCCAGGATGTGGTCAGTCTGTCCACGTACAGATGGGTCGGGATATGACCGACTTGTTACCCATACACCAGCCCCATTCTCGTAGTGAACGAAGTGAAACACAAGGCTGAAATGTATAAAATTGAGTAGGAAGGAAAGAAATAGTGTGGTTGGCTGAGATGTTCCCACCATTAATACCTAGTGAGATGTGTCAAGATGCATTGAAAAAGATATTGACCCAGCTCGTCGTTCGAGGCTAATTTGTCATAATGATGGGATGTAATGAGTGGGAGTTTTAAAGGAAGTGTCCCGACAATCTGTAAGATTGGAGTTGAATCCCACGGTGTAAAGGATGCTTGTCCTGACAAAGGTGGTCTACTATAAATATGGGTGGGGTCTTGATTTGGAGTAAAGGATCCACCTAAGAAGTGAGCTAGCCTCCAACCGAGTGTATCCCGCACCACACTACTCTAGGTATGTCATCCTCCTCTGCTTATTATCCTTCCAGTAGGCATAGTGATTCAGAGAAAAAGTGGATCGTATCCCACTCTCCTGGTAGTGATAGTTCTCAGAGGGATGGTAACGACCCTATTGGTGCGGAGGAGTTTTTTGCCAACATGTGCCGTGACTGAGATGTACCCGACCAATCCTGGTCGGGATGTGGCCGACCTCTTGCCCTTCTGGGTTAGTAAGTCCACCTTCGTGTGTTGTTTTGTGTCATTTTTGCGATATTTATTTTATTAATGTGGGGGGATCATCTAAGGCGATGAAGCTTCCTTTCCCATTGATACATATATTGGGGGATCATCTGGTTTGATGAAGCTTCCTTTCCCATAGAGAAAATGCTAAAAAAGTATTTGATTGATGCACTTGATTTAAATGCGTGCGTGCTTTAGCGATGGAAAATGTAAGCGTAGAGTAATAATGATAAAAAATTATGCTTTATTTATTGCTATGATGCCTCGTTAAAACCTTCTTGACCAAAACCCTCAGGAAAAAAAGATCAAGGTAGGAAATAATACACCACTTATTCCGTAATTAATCCACAAATTGTTCGTAAGAAGTCTAAAAGTAAGTCCCTTCTAGGTCAGTAAGTCCACCTTCGTGTGTTGTTTTGTGTCATTTTTGCCATATTTATTTTATCAATGTGGGGGGATCATCTAAGGCGATGAAGCTTCCTTTCCCATTGATACATATATTGGGGGATCATCTTGCCCTTCTGGGTCAGTAAGTCCACCTTCGTGTGTTGTTTTGTGTCATTTTTGCCATATTTATTTTATCAATGTGGGAGGATTATCTAAGGCGATGAAGCTTCCTTTCCCATTGATACATATATTGGGGGATCATCTGGTTTGATGAAGCTTCCTTTCCCATAGAGAAAACGCTAAAAAAGTATTTGATTGATGCACTTGATTTAAATGCGTGCGTGCTTTAACAATGGAAAATGTAAGCGTAGAGTAATAATGATAAAAAATTATGCTTTATTTATTGCTATGATGCCTTGTTAAAACCTTCTTGACCAAAATCCTCCTTAGGAAAAAAAGATCAAGGTAGGAAATAATACACCACTTATTCTGTAATCAATCCACAAATTGTTCGTAAGAAGTCTAAAAGTTAAAAATAAGCATTTAACAAATTATCTGTAATAGAACTTGATATGTGAGGCGTTCCAGGTTGCTGAAATAGGAACACTTGACAGGTGTTCCAATCTGTATGCGTCCTTACTCACAACTTCCTTGACACGGAATGGCCCTTCACAGTTTGGCGAGAATTTCTCCTCGTGTTTCCAGGTAGCGTTTGCCATTTGCCACACCAGATTTCCTTGGTGAAAACACCTAGGTTTGATTTTGGTATTGTAGCAGCGCTGGGCTCTCAGCTTGGTGTATGAGTCTTTCTCTTAGGCTGTTTGCGTAGCATCTGCACGTAGTTGGTTGGTCTACATGTACAATCATTATGTCTCCCGAAGTTAACTGAAATTTCATAGCTAAGTGATATGTGGATACCACCGCACCAAGCATGTTCAACGAAGGTCTCCCTAGCAAAATATTATAAGAGGTATGAGCGTCAACAATAAGGTATCGAATTTTTACCATTCGCGTCATTCTCCCTGCTCCGAATTTGGTGAACAAATCAATGTAGCCCTTTGTATTCACTCGCTCCCCTAAGAAGCCCATGATTGGCTCCAAGTATTGCTGGATTTTTGCCTATGAATTTCTTAACTTTTTGAAAGTGCCCTAGTATAGGATATCCATTGAACTACCCTGGTCCACCAAGGTTTTCCTTACTATAAAGTCTTCAATCTCCACTGAGATCACCATTGGGTTATCGTGTTGGGTGTAAGACCCGTGAAAATTAATTAATTAATTAATAAATGCGGGTAGTGGAGCCTTTAAGGCATTAATTATTGATTGATATGATGTGGAAAAGTACTAGCTTAAATGGTTGAGAGTACTTTATTGTGTGAAAGGACTTAGGTTTGAGTCCTATGTATGCCAATTGTGTGTTATTTAATTTATTATTATTTTTAATAATATGCTTGATCATGTTGAGTGATAATATAATCATAGAATTATATGAATTAGCACAAAACATGAATTGGTTGAATGATTGTGCATTGAATTAACATTGGTATGGGTTTGGACCTTGGTAGATATAAATTTACTTTCTTTTTGCTAAAATTAGTTTTGGCATGAAGGTGAAAGGGTAGAGAAACCCTAGTTGACAATGAGGAGCCAAGGGAGGCTGGAAAACAACCACTAAATGGACCTTGAATGGTAATTAAACTCTAGTTAATGCCAATTTTCGTTTTAGTGCATTAATCTACCACTAAGGTACCATTAAAAGACAAATTTTGGGTGAGAAGAAGGGTTTTTGTGCTTGTCATTGTGTCATAGTCAGAGGAATACGAATTGGAGAGTGTGTTGTGAGGATTGAATGTAATTGGGAAATGAATTGAAGGGAAATGCTAAGCGGCCTACTGATAAAAAAGGAACTCTCAAGAATCTCCAATTTTTTTTTTAGTAAAGGAATCGAGGTTAGGGGAGCTTTACGCGTTAATCTTATGTTTAATTCTGATTGGCATGTGAAATATAGTATGATTATGATCGAAATCCTTTTATTCTGTTTAATCTGGTATTTCTGGAAATTTCCAGAAACTGCTTGGCAGGTGATGAACTGCCGCCAGGCGACCCATCCATTTTCAAGGCAATTCAGGGTTCTTGTAGAGGAACCGCCTGCATATTAAATTTGTCAAATAGTATATTCGACCAATTTTGACCAATCCTTGTCCAGAGTTGACTGGTTGACCAGTTTTGACTCTTTGAATGTCCATTGAGAAGCGAACATGTGGCAGTGCGCTTTCTCTCTCCAGAATTAGGGTTTTCCATGTATTTCTTCAATGGTTGATGACTGTTGCGATGATGGCTGATCGAATTGTCGCATGTGGTTGCGATAACTCCGAACTGCACTTCCGATGAGGCTTACAACGAACAAAGCGGTGGTGATTTAGTCCGGATCAAATGGTTCAAATGCACGAAAATGATGCCAATTCCATGGTTGGTAGCGACTGTTGCAGGTTTGGCTGTCACGGGGTTGCGCTGCTGCGTTTCAGGTGCACGAACGTAGTGTAAGCGAGAGGAGAAAAATGGAGGTTGATGGTGGTTTCCGATAACGTGACAACAAGAAGACTGTGGTCCGAGGTTGTTCGATATGCACATAGAACGAAAAATGTTGAGGATGAATTGCAGCGATGTTTGTGTGGCTGCTACAGGCCTCGCGAATGGTGCTGCAATGGTGGTTTCCAAAAAAAGTGCTGAACGAAGAAGATGGTAACACGAGGACAACGCAATGGAGCTCTGTGTTGGCTGTTGTAGGTCGTGAGCAATCTTGGTGCAACATTGGTGGTTCGACGTGCATTCGAAGACGTGACTGCGATTTTCGATGTGAACGCGACGATGGTGGCAACATGACAAACAGAGAGGACGAGGCACAATTGCAGGTGCAGATGTGATGGCTGCGTGTGGTGGATGGCGTCGAGCATGGCAATTTCACACGAGAAGATGGTGGCAACGTTGGTGCAGGTGCTGTCGAGGTGCGCAAACAGTTCCGGCAAGTTGCAGGCACAAAAGAGGCAGGTCGACGACGGTACGTTGACGGCTGGCGTCAAGTGCGGCGACTGCGGCATGGTGTTAGTGAGAGAGAAAGTGAGTGGAGGATTGATGACGTGACAAGTTTTAAATGGTTATTTTAGTGAGTGGAGGATTGAGGACGTGACAAACTTTAATTGATTATTTTAGTGAGTGCAGGATTGCCACATGACATAATCTGGTTAAGTGGAGTTTAAGTGGTAAGAGGGGTGCAAATTAGTAAATTTCAGATGCATTATTAAACGTTAGAATATCCAATAATATATTATGCAACTAAAATCAATTCTTAAGCGCAAAAATGATAATTAAATCCCCAAAATTTAAACACTTAATGATGGCAAAAGTTTGAACTCATCGCACTCTCTAGGCGGTTTGAAAGTGGAAAGTGCTTGGCACCTCGTGAGCCGCGCCAAGCGATATTGTTGTAGCAGAATTGTGTTTTGCTCATTTCGATGTGCTTGGTCTACCAGGCTTCTACGATATCTTAAAGGTCAGCTTGCTGATGTTCCTCGAGTGGTGGCTTGGAACATATCCCTTAACTTATGGCTCGAGATAGGGGTTAAGCACGTGGTGTTCCTTGAGTTGTGGCTCATAATAACATCTCTTGAGTTGTGGCTCAGGATGACGGATGAACACGAGGAACTCTTGAGTTGTGGCTCGAGTTGGCGAGTGTTGTCGGTGTGAGTGTGCACGTAACGGCGTGTACGGATGGGTCCAATTAGATTGACCTCCTCACTAATTAACTGACGACTTTGGTATTCTTGAGACGTTACGAATGTTATTCGTTTTGGGAACTCCACCTGGCGTTACAGTGTGTGATCCGTAGCATGGTTTCCCGCACGTGATCTATTAGTTGTGGTTGATAGGTGTGGCAGTAAGACACCTTGAGGTCCTCACTAGAAGATATAGAACACGGTTTACATGGTAGGGGCCATATGTGTGAAATAAAAGGATGGATTTCCTTTGGTGTGGTTGTGATATATGTATATGCTTGTATATATATGCTTATTTTATTGTTAGCTCACCCTATCTGCTTGTGTTTGGTGATGATCGTGTACGCGGTACACGTGAGCAAATGATATTGCAGGTGGATCTGGTGAGGCTTAGAGTTGGAGCAAGGCTAGCTTGCGATAAAGATTTTATTCAGAGTTTTTATTATGTTTTGGAACAGTTGAAATATTTTATATTATTAAACTTGGTTTTTGTTATGGATTTTATGTTTGAATTATAGTAGAGGTTTTAAGAATATTTATTACTACTATAAAGTTTTAAATTGCTCGGACGTACTTTTTCCTTGTAGACATAGTGGCTCCGCCTCCTACGAAGCCTCCTGATATATAGTTGATCACCCCTCTCAGTGGCTTCTCCCTCACATCCTGCTCATCATCTTTCTTGGGCTCAACCCTCCTTCTAGTGCCTTCTTCTCGCCTCTCCTGGTACCCTGACGTGCTTCGTGGTCACTCTTCGTATCTCCCTTCTCGCTCTTCTTTGGTTGTCTAGAGTCCTTGAACCTACTGTCAGGTCACGATCCTGGCACCCTTTCCTTGTCAATTTATTTATTTTCCTAAGTGTCCGATCGGGTCGTACTGCGAAACTCCTTTAATTCTTCCATCTGCATGAATTTGGTTACCCTGGTTCGAAGCTCTTCCAGATTGCTCACGAGCTTCTTGCACAGACTGTCAACGAACGAACCAGGCTTCAACACTATTACAAGGTAGTGCATGGCGACCTCAAGATTTAGATTAGAGATATTCAACGATATCTTCCCGAAGCATTCCATAAACTCTCGCAAAGATTCTCCCTTCTCCTTTCGTATATTTACTAACGTTAGAGAAGTGAGATGGTGTGGCTTACTGGTGGCAAACTAAATGCCGAAACGAGTGACCAACGTATCGAAATAATCGATAAAGTTGGGTGGTAATCACGTGAAGCAGTTGAGCGCAGGCCCCTTCAGGGATGCTGGAAAAATACGACAAAGAATTGCGTCATCTGAGGTATACAATCCTGCTTGGGTGGTGAATACGTCCACGTGCTCCTCTGAGTCAGTATTGCCATCGTACTGGCTCATAGTCGATCCTTTCCAGCATGGGGGAAGCTTTACCTCCATGATCCCGTCCACGAAGGGATGGCGTCAAGCTATTCTTAGTCTTGCGCCTGTTTGGTTGGTGGTAGTCTGCACCTTGGATTCATATTGCCTTGTTCCACTTTCTCCTTCTCCATTACTATGAGATTCTTCCCTTTGTTGGGAATTTTGCTCCATTTGCCTTTGCATATGTTGGTTCTCTTCCTTGAGGGCGTTTATCTCTTCTTCGTTCTTACGTCTCAATTCTTCCAACTGACGATTCATCTCTCGTTGCATCTCTGCCACTATTGTACTTTGATCGACTGCTGCTCTTGTCGACACCATCCTTCTTGAGAATAGCTTGGCCCCACAGTGGGCGCTAAATGTACCTGATTGGTACAATTTTAGTATGGAACCAGACAATCTCAAGAACCCTCTGTGTCGATCCTTCTTCTGCTCCTCTCCAAACTCTTCTTAGATCTGCTTGCTGCGTGAACTCTGAGGGTGAGGGTACCTGCAAGCACTTCGAGGCTCAAGTCAAATAGTGATTCAATATGAGGCATATGTAGTAAAGTGAGAAAAGCATACCTCTTTGTAGTCACTAGACCCTAATTTATATTGTTCACTTGACAAACATGTTATTATTATTTGCGGGTCGTTCGTATTCGAGGATCAACTCTTTCCTTTCTGACTAAGATTGCATGTGTCAGTTCTTTCCTTATGGATTGAGATTGCTTGTGTGTACATTGTCAAGGATCAGATATTTCCTTATTGATAGAGATTGCTTGTTTTTACTTTGTTAAGGATCAAGTATTTCCTTATTGACTGAGATTGCTCGTCTGTACTTTGTTAAGGATCAATTCTTTCTTTATTTACCGAGATTACGCGCTGCTCATCTGTACATCATCATCCTTACCTAACTGGCTGCTATTGGGTCGGGATATAGCCGGCCAAGCGGCAGGCCGAGATGTACCCGACCTCTGCACTATGCTGGCCCCTTTTCCTTTGCCTACTAGGCTTGCACGCGTGTCGCCTTCCCTCTCCCTAAGGTTAGGATGTGGTCGATCTTTCCACGTACAAACGGGTCAGGATATGGCTAGCCTGGTACCCATACACTAGTATTATAAATAAGTTGGATATATTGATTGGAACGTATCTTGGTTGATAAAACATGTTATTTGAGTGAGTTTCGTGCATTTCACATTTCTGCATAATTTTCCAGAATATCAACTAATTGATTTTATATGTTAATTTGTTGAATCATATTGCATGAATAGATTAATCTTCTGTTTTTGGTTCTAATCGGTTGAAAGTGTACAGTTCTGCATACTTGCATTCTAATTTTGTGGTCAAATTGATTCAACAAAAAGGGGTTTTAAGTTATTAAAAAGTAAACATAGTTTTATAAAACCAATTCAACCCCCCATTATTGGCTAAATTAACAATTTCAATACTTACACTTGCCGTTCCATTTAATATTAAAAATATATAAATTATTAGAACTTTAAATTTGTGTGAGTTTTGTGAGCTTAGTCGACCTATGCCACCCTATTGTTAGTCTGCACGGGTTGCGGGTTATATGAAATGGGCCAAAGTTTTAAGGCCCATTAAATTTGTTTTATTCTTTTTTGCCCTAAAGTAAAAGGTTGCCCCTTGTAATTGGGCCTAGGGCTGGCCCAAGTGATAAAACCAAACCCTAATCTGTCCTAACACACTCACTCTCACTCGTTCACAGATTACAACCGTCTCTCTCAACTACGCCAATAGAGCTCTACTAGGGTTTGCTTCCTCGCCTCGAACAAGTCCGCTCAAAGCTCAATTTTGTTTTCTGCTCCATGTAAGTGATCCTCAATCTCATACCTTTACTCCCTAAAAGCTCTTTTCCGTATTCCTCCATTTAAGGTTCCATAATAACTCTGTTATACTACTGTCCCACTTTTCTGCCAGTTTCCAAGTCTATCTCTCGAGCTGTTGTGCTCCGTGGTTCAGTGTCGAAGCCTCGTGTAACCTCTTTCCAGGTACAGGAAGCTAGGGTTCGCCCTTTCTTTTGAGTTATGCTGTTTGTGCCACTGTTTTATCGTTCTAAATATGTGTGGTATGTTGATGCGAACCTGTGTATGATAATATTGAACCCTTGGTGAATCTGTTGGGCGTTTGTGCACGAGAGAACAATGGTGAGCACTGGTTTTCTCGCCCAAGCGAGCATGACTTGCCTAGGCGAGATCAACAGAGGCTCGCCCAAGATGCTTCACGCGAACAGTCGCTCAGGCGAACCACGTTACTCCTTAGCGAGCGAGCATCTCGCCCAAGCAAGAGGGGTCTCGCCTAAGCGAGATCCCGCGCGAGGCTACTGTTCCCCTTTTTGAGCCCTCGCCTAGGCGAAGGGGACTCGCCTGAGCGAGACCCTTCAGCCTGAGCGAGAAGCTTGGCGAGGCAGTGCGCTGTTTGGTTGCTTTGTTGCTCTTGGATGATTTGTACTTGCTTGGGTATGATTGTTATGATGAGAAATATATGATGAATGGATATGTATGAACGACATGATTCATGAATGGTGAATGATGGGTATGGTATGAACTTGGCATGTAAACTAAATGAGATGGTTAGTGTTAAAGTGGCATGGTATTGGCATGGACTGAAATCCCATAACTATGGTTTGAGAGAAATGGTTGAGTATGGAACCACCGAGAGAGAAATGAAAAAGGGTGAATTATAAAAAGATGGGATGTGATGTATATATGTATGTGTAATAAATCTGTATCGATTGATCTGGTATGCCTGGTCCGTGTCAATGCGTAATTCCCTTGGAAATCCCTAGGTAGAATTTCCGGGTCGTGCTTCAGTGGTCGGGACGTAATTCCATGGCCCCTGTTAGTGGGTGTCCATGGTGGTGCCCCATCTGTATAACTTGGTAAGGATTCAAGGTAAGGTTGCATCCTGACACTCTAAGGAATCGGTTAGTCTCACCTAGAGCAGACTAATTCTTGTGGTGAGAGTAGCAAGAGGCCTGAAATTCATTAAGGGCTAACCTTGTGGTGAGGGAAATTGATTCATTGTAACACTTATATCACACAGCTCGGGGGTGAGTAGAGGTATCCACCACAAGTGCAAGCATCCGCTGAATCCGACCAGGTTATATGTATCCGGATGAGTCGAGTCGTGTCTTAGTGTATTGTTTGAGAAGTCATAACATGCTTGATTGATATGTGTATATGAGATTGTGAAAATATATCTGATTGTATGGATGAGATCTTTTGTGCTCTAGCTTACCCTACTTTTATGGTTGTGTGTTCTGCTGTGAGGTACTCTCTTTTGCGATGATCATCAACTTGTTGATGTGAGCAGATGCGAGGAACACCCGTGGGCAACATGGAGGTGATGGTTCTGCTGCATAATCTGCATGGGCTGGACTTTAGTTTCTTTGGGCTTTTCTTTAGGGCTTTGACCCATGTATTACGACATGCTTTATTACTCTACTTGCATCTGTTAGACTTTTCAGCTAGTTTTCTTTTGGCATCGTGGTGTGCCTAGCTTTGTAGGGGTTGTGTTAGGGACCCCAAGACTGCGCTGTTGTACTATTTGTGTGTGGCGTTTCTTTTAATTACACTTATAAATTAAATGAGACGTTACAAAAGTGGTCAATAAACTACAAACCTCAGCCCCTAACACCTTTTTTGATGGGTCGACCTATACCGTCCACCTATCCTGCATTGTTATCTTAATCTAACCTTTTGATCTCATTAAAGAAGCATAATAATTAATTTGAAAGGAGTTTGAAGAGAATTTTCATAAAATGTTAACTTTCTTTGTTGGCCTATATGTAAATATATAAAATTTTTACATTCTATTCAATGAGTAGTTTTGAATTTATGATTAAGTAACGACTAAACCTAAACTACTCGGTAAAAAGTTAATGGATTTTATATTGTTTAAAGAAGATATGGAACTCAATATGACCATAATGCATCTGATTGATATATGTTTGGTCTTGACAACCATGTTTAATGTGTATATACTTAAAAATGTTCCTTGAGCTATCATTTGCGAACTACTTTAAGTATACAAATAATATTCAAAATTTAGAGAGACTTAAAGCCTATTCTTTCTTTATCTTTCCAAGTAGCATAATAAAACCTAACATTACACATAAAACTTTTTAAAAATTTATCATTAGAGTTTTGACCATATAAGTATCTTTGTTCTTGTAAAAGAACCTTCGATGCTAATTTTAAAGAAGTTTGAATGGGATTGCACAAGTTAAAATTTTCCCTATTACCTATACGTAGACATGTAGAAGTTTGGAATTTTATTCAATATTAGTTGTGTGTGATTGATTAGTAACTAAAACCTAA
>Ga0099822_1000474_pt1 | contig 37153 bp, 18 predicted proteins | sample CowpeawhiteBW_FD_76839 | JGI IMG/M metagenome (GOLD analysis project Ga0099822, IMG submission 76839) | Root nodule microbial communities of legume samples collected from California USA - Cow pea white BW | ecosystem: Host-associated > Plants > Roots > Nodule | place: USA: California | collected... | reverse complement strand
ATTTTATATTTTATTAATATATATCTATAAATATTATAAATTTTATATTTTTTATATATATATATATATATATATATATATATATATATATATATATATATATATATATATATATATATATAATCATAGCAAAGAAAAGAGAAGAAAATAAAAGACACACCAAATATAAGAATAAGTTAATATTTACAAAAATAAATCTCAAACTATTTTATTTGATGCATACAAAAAAAAATATAAAATAATTAAATAAAAAAATAATTTTTTTGAAGATGCCAATTCTAATCTTTGTGTTATAGTTAATAATAGACTAAAAATATATATTTAATTTTTTTTATTTTAAAATTTTGGATTAAAGGTACCGACATATCTTTTATATACGAATTGACTCATATTTCAAAACTAGTTAATGACATACTCTCTTCTCTTCTAGTAATTTAACATTTGTTCATTTAAATATGCAAAATAATTATTTGTATTATAATTTAAATAAAATTGAATTATAGAATGGTTTAAGAAAACTAAATTAAATTAAAACATTATACATTATTTTTAAATTGCATGAAATATTTTAATTGTTTAAATTATTGCCAATCAATATCTTATTTTAGAATATTTTTAATAATTCATGAGATTATTCCACTTTTATATTCATGATATCAATTTGAAAATGGGATGTGTTTCTTCCATGAAAAAAATAAAAATAAAAGAATAGCCGCTGCTACAATATGATATCCCAAACTTGTTTTTCTTAAAACATAAACATGCACTAAACATTATCACTTGCCAAAGACAAAGGTAGTTAAGGAGATCCTTTTCACTGCTAACAAAAAGACAAGTGTTTCATTTCAAATTGGCATTAATTAAAGCTAAACATCTTCACATGTTAATTGTCCATGATAAATGTAGTGCCAATTTTCTTTCTAGGATTCTCTAATGAAAATGCCATACCCTAATTATTACAATCATTAAGAAGAACACACCAGCACAATCATCAGAAATAACACCATCAATAAATATAATAAATATAGCAGAATGAAGAGTAAAAAACATGAATAAAATAGATTGGAATGAGATTATGGAAAAATGCATTATAGTAATTTATTTACCCTTTAATAGGCCGACCTCATTGCCTAGAAAAATAAGTCACAATTTGGTTAAAAAGATAAGCATATTATTATCCTTTTTTCAATTTATAAGTATACTAGTCAATAAAATAATTTACACACTTAAAATATTTTCAAAAGTAAATACATATAAATATATATATATAACAAAAGATTATTTGAATTTATTCAAAAATCAAACCTACAATGTTATGCACATTCAGAGTAGAAAGTTACATAAAGAGAAAACTAAACTAACAACAAAATTATAATCGGTATATAAACATGCAGCAATGAATTATCATTTGAAATATATTAAATCAATATAAGAATTTCTATTTAATTTATTTTAAAGTTTTAGAGATTTAAGAAAGTAACTCTAAGTTATATATTATTAGTGAAAACATGTGTTAACTTTTTTATGGTAAAAAAAGTAATAAAATTATTATTATTATAATTATAAAAAAAATAAAATAAAAATTTATATATTTATTGCAAGTGGGTTTTATTTATTTTGTAATTTTTTATTATAGATAATTATTTTAATTTAATAAAAATGTTAAAATTAGAAAAGTGGTCAAATAAAAAAAATCTAAAAAAATGTCCTTAAAGTAGTAAAATAATTAATTTAACTTAAAAAATTTATTATATAAAAGATAAAATAAAAAATAAAATATGAATAAAAAAAATAAATCTTCATGGAATGTACCGATAACAACTATAAATAAATACTTTTTTGAATTACTTAAAGTTGAATATGCTTTTAGTCTATTAACTTTAAGATCGTGTTATTTTGAAATGAATTTATTGTTCAAAGGTAATTGCGAGCAGTGATTCAAGAGATTTATTATGTTCTTTTTTATTGAATGAAGAGCGGTGGAAGGCGTTAATTTGCGAGATTGATCTTGTAATAACATCCCGCTTTGTAGATGAGATTTGAGAGTGATGGTGCTCATTTTACTAAAATATCCTCGTTATTTTATTAGAATAAAAGAATGGAAGAATATGCACTCTCTCATTGCTTTAGGTCTGCCCTCCTTTCCACCATTGTTGTTGGTGGAGGCCATGCATGGCTTGAGACAACACAACTTGGAAGTGGATCTGTTTTGGAACCATATATGTGAGTGAATGGAACCAAATTCATTTTAATTGGAACCTATTCTATTTTGGTGCAACACTCATGAACCTGTTCTATTTGACTTGTATCCTATTCCATTTTCATGCATCTTTGTAACTTGTTACCTTTTTATGGAACTTGTTCCAAATATTAAAATTTTCCAATAAAAAAGTATTATAATATTAATTTTTTAATTAATAAATATTATTAACAATTTTATTTATGATAGAAAAATATCAAAAATTAAATACAAATTATCTAAATATCATTCTATATTACTTTTTTAACACCAAAGACAATTAGGTAATCTTACATTTTTATGTATTAAATTTAATTTTTTTAGTTACATCAATCAAATCATTCACATACTTTCACACAAATTACTCTCAAATTCACTCCACTATCACTCCCAAATTTATAAAAAAGAACAACATACACATCACCTTCTAATCAACCCAAATCAATCACCTCTCTCCCTCAAATCATCACTCACATAAGAACACATCCTAAGTGAAAATTATAATTATTTTATCCTCAAAACTTTAACCTAATTTAGTCACTCAAATATAAAAATGTGTGCATAAATTTAATCTTTTAAATAAAATTTTGTTAAATTTATTTGACGTTTCAAATAGACTTAATAACATGTGGTTAAACAAATTAGATCCACACATTTTCAAAATCAAGAGACTAAATTAGGTCAAAATTTAAAAATAAACTAATTCCAATTTTTACTAAAAGTCAAGATATCAAAAACATATTTAACTCTTAAATATGTTATAACACATAATTTTTTTTATAAGTAAGGACTTCATTTTTATACGTCATGATAAATTTGTTGAATAAATAATCATAAAATTAAACTTAAAATTAAACTGTTCCGACTTAAAATACATTAAAATACCATCGTTAAAAAATAAGTTTTCAAACTTATTTGTTCCATCATAATTTTATTCACAAAATATATTTAAAAAAACAAAAAAAATAATATAAATAATATCTTTGAAGTAATCTTACATGAATGTTAATACAACTTGAAGTGTTATTTATGATACATGATTTAAATTTTATTAAAATTAATACTATATTTTTATTTGTCTATTTCTTTCATTAATGTCCGGTACGTCACTCTCAAATCAGTTATTTAAGTTTAAATTAAAGCCGTGAAACAAGTAACTGGTAAATTAAAATTTGACATCGGAGAGAAGAACTCCAATGTAATGTTTAAATAGATAAATATAACTTTTTTTATGAGTTTGGAGATATTTCCTTATTTAACTTTATTTACATTACATAAAAGTTTGGTTAATCGAAAAAACTGAACGTGCAGAGAACTTTACGATGTTTTGAAGAAGAAGAAGAGATAACAGAAAATGATCCTTGCAAAAATAAATTTCGGACCAAAATTCTTCAGAAAAAGAAGAACAAGGAACACTCGTCATTTACATGAATAACATTCTGCTCTCAATTTTGGGCTTTGAAGAAAGCACACATTTCTAAGGGCTTGGTTTGGTTTCTTCTGCAACAAACCAAAAGATGCGTCACAAACAAGATAAACGCGTTTCGCATGCTTCTTAGTTTTGGTGGCACTGGAACCCATTCCTGGCCCCATCATCCCTATCCTATTTTTTCTTAAGCGAGTTGACTCACCTACAACGCCGAGTCATAACTCGTTCACTCCTTCCTCACACTCTCACTCTCCTCCTTCTTCACCCTTCCCACACTATGATTTCGAATCGCTACCAAACCTCATAAACGGATCCTCCAAAATGATGAGTCACGATTTCAACGACGAACACAATCAGATTATGCACGCCTCGCAAGACGACGAAGTAATGGAGTCGCTGATCCTCGACGAGGACGGCGGCGACGACTACGTCCACCGCCAGAGCCACCGCTCTACGCCTCCGCATAGCCCTAATTCCCCTTTCAACTCGTTCCTCGACCCTCCCTCCTACGCCGATGCGATCTTCACCTCCTTCGATTCCAACGGCCACGACCAAGCCATTGACAAAACCCCCGCCCGATCCGGTTGCGAAGACTACCTCCACATCGTCGTCACGGATCCTCAGAAGGAGCAGGACCTTGCGACCTCCCTTGTCCCCGGCTCTGCCACCTTCTACACCTACCTCATCACCACACGCACCAACTTCCCCGAATTCGGCGGCGAAGGCACCGAATTCGCCGTCCGGAGGAGGTTCCGCGACGTCGTGACGCTCGCGGACCGGCTGTCGGAGACCTACCGCGGGTTCTTCATCCCGGTGAGGCCGGACAAGAGCACTGTGGAGAGCCAGGTGATGCAGAAGCAGGAGTTCGTGGAGCAGCGGCGCGTGGCGCTGGAGAAGTACCTCAGGAAGCTAGCGACGCACCCGGTGATCGGGCGAAGCGAGGAGCTGAGGGTGTTTCTCGAGGCAAAGGGGCGGCTTCCGCTGGCGAGGACCACCGATGTCGCATCGCGGATGCTCGACGGCGCCGTGAGGCTACCGAGGCAGCTGTTTGGGGGTGAGGCGGAGGTGGCTGAGGTGGCTCAACCGGCCAAGGGCGGGAGGGACTTGCTCAGGATTTTCAAGGAGTTGAAGCAGTCTGTTACCAATGATTGGGTTGGGAGCAAGCCCTTGGTTGTGGAGGAGGATAAGGAGTTTATGGAGAGGAAGGATAAGTTGGTGGACTTTGAGAACCATCTTAGCAATGTCTCTCAGCAGGTTTTGTGTTTCTCTGGTTTTTGGTTTTAATGGTTGTTAGTTCACATTGTGTGGTGCATTTGGATAATGAGCTTAACTGTGCTTAATTAGTAGATATTGGTTCATTATGAGCTTCCTTGGTTGTTGGTATTGAGTATTTCGGCAATCAGCATAACTAAGTACATAAGTTTATTATACATAGGATTAACTACCTGCATTTAGGTAATCAGCTTCTTCAATAAGTTCATTAGCCAACTGCATTTGGTAGTCAGCATAACTAAGTACTTCTTAATTTTTTTATAAGTTTTTGTTAGTTAGTTTTCTATGTTGTATCTGGGCATTGAGCTTGACTCCGTGGTTGTTCAATAAGTTCATTCGATAAGTTTACATTGATAATCAATGAGTATGAATTTAAGGTTATGAGCATGATCATATAGGCAAATATCTTCTTAAGCAGCTAATTTAGGATATGTTTAAAACATTTTAAAATATTTATTATCAGTTGGTCGAATTGAAAACATTCCTCTAATGTGTCTCTGTTATTATTGGATTTAGATTTTGTTTAACATATGCTCCTTTATCAAATTGAATTGAATTACCATGTACATTTTTGTTTTGTGGAACTGAATAAAAAGTGTTGTTTTTTCTTTTGTTGATCTCTGAGCTGAATTTTGTTTATCTGCATTGACACCTACAGGCTGAATCCCTAGTCAAGTTTCAGCAAGACATGGGTGAAACAGTGGGTGAACTAGGACTGGCTTTTGTAAAGCTAACTAAATTTGAGACAGAAGAAGCCATATTTGAGTCTCAGAGGGTACGAGCTGCTGACATGAAAAATGTGGCAACTGCAACGGTTAAAGCAAGCAGGTTATATAGAGAGCTGAATACACAGACAATCAAACATTTGGCAAGTACAAGTATTCTTGTGACTCATTATTGAAGCTCTTAGCTTTTAAAAATCTATGGTGGAAAACTGGAAACTATTTTGATGATAGATGCTTTAACCTCCTGATATAACAATCCCTAACTCATTCTATTGTTGTGAGTAATATCTTATGTATGTTGCAGGATAAACTACATGAGTACCTTGGGACAATGCTAGCTGTCAACAATGCATTTTCTGACAGATCAAGTGCGTTGTTGACTGTTCAAACACTCTCATCAGAATTAGCTTCTTTACATTCGCGGGTGGAAAAGCTTGAGGTTGCTTCATCCAAAATATTTGGTGGAGACAAGTCTAGGTTGCGGAAAATTGAAGAGTTAAAAGAAGCCATCAGAGTTACTGAGAATGCTAAAATTTGTGCAGATAGAGAGTATGAACGAATCAAGGTAACATTTTACAACCTTTTGCTGGGTTGTCCTCTCCCTTCTTTGGCATGTGTAACTCTGACTTAGCTGTACTCTTGAAACTATGAGCTATTATCTCCCTGCATGTTAACTCATTTTCACTCTCTGAACTGACTTTTCTCATATTTTCTTTGGCATACATTGCATGCCCCCTCCATATTTGTCATGTATCGAAGAATATTGTCTTTTTTGCTTTCATCTCATGTGCGCAGTTATATTAAACGGTAATACATTGTGGGAAAATTGATGGGATACATTTAAATTATCATAAATGATCTTATTGAAATCAATCACTTTTTGATGATAAATTTGACCTGCTATAAATAGATTTTCACTTGATTTTCTCAATACTTCAAATGCAAGTGAATTTGTTGCCAAGTGTCAGAATGAAATAAATAGACTATACTAGTGACACACACTAACCATATTTTGATGCACCAATAAATTGTTTCATTGAGGGCTGCCTCAGTTAAAAATTTCAATCAATAGCAAATTTGGTAACGAATTCAAATTTGATTTCTAGATCTGTTGTCATTTTTGTATGGAAATCTAATGGTTTATTTTTAGATTAGATCTTACTTTTATCATTGAAGTAGTGAATCAAAGAAAGGATAACCATTGTTATGTTGTTTAGTGCATCGAGATCTGATATTGGAAGTAGACTATTCGAACTTATATTCTATACTATGGCTTCAAAGTTATCAATATGTTGCCTAGTGCTTCAAAGTTAATCAATATGTTGCCCAACGCTTCAAAGCCTCAATTGAAAGAGACTAAAAAGTTCAGTCATACACTCTTCAAAGCCTCAATTAGAAATAGACCGAAGATGAACTACATATAAGAAAGAAGATCCACAAATTCATTGCTCTAAAGTTTTGGATTGAAGGTGATGTCTTGGTCTCTTATTAATGCTGACACATTAGTGTCAAATCTCTCCGGTGGTTCCCTTCGCAAGAACCCAACAAGTGTTGCAATGAACTGGAACGAACACGTGAGTGGTTGAAGAGTCATGTATTTGAAGATTTCCTTGTATTGGAAGTCTTCCTTATAAGGGATTTAGAAAAACATGTCCCGTTCTAGTAAACACCACTACAAGCGAGTCACCACTGATTAGCAATGAACAATATAAGTAGTAGACAAGAAAAAAGACTCAATCTCATTGTATTAAGGTTGAGTTGTAGGTGGTTTCTTGGTCTTACTTATATGTAATGCTCACAACTTATTGGTATTGACTCCTTGACGTTTCCCCTCATAAGAACTCAACATCTAAAAATGAAAGCCAGTTCAAACTAATACCATGATTTGCAGGTTTGACCTGCTCATCTGTTTTTCCCTCTAGTTCGTTGTTCCTCTTCGTCTTGCTTCTGCTTTATTGGTTAGACAAACTGAAAACTAGATAAACATTTCACTGGGTTTTCAAATTGAACCGGCCCAGTTAGTTAATCAAAAGTAAATCTATAAATTTGGTTTCATTGGGAGTAAAATTATATTGATTTAAGAGTAAAGTTTGTATATATGAAAATGTGCTTTAATAGTATAATTTGTTATAATGTTAGCATCATCTGATATTTTGTTTTGGAGAAACTATTAGCAGAAGCATCCCATGAAAAATGAAGATTCAGCTGATTAATTTTGTCTCTATAGAACGGTAGATTCCAAATAGCGTGTTCACCTGACCCAAAATACTATAGTTCGTCTGTTATTCTCTCTTATGGTACTATTTGTAATCTGCTTCTTTGTTTTCTGCGATCACCAAAAAGATTTGGGTTGCTTCAATGGAACAAAGGGAAAATTTGAGTTACATCAAATGAGAGAGGACTATAGAATCCAGGGGGAAGAAAATTTCACCTTCCAATTTTCGTTTTTGTTGAGTTCCATATATCTGGGTTGGTCTTCTCATCTTTTGTAAAAATAGGTTCTAGTTTTTCAGCTCTTAGCAATTTGTTCCATTATTTCCGAGTTTCGTTTAGTCTCCAGATTAAGATGTGATTTCCTTACGTGTTCTTCATATTTAGTTCGAAATTGTATTTCTATTAAGAAAAACAAAACATCAAATAAAATATTTATGAAATATCGCTGGTATGTCTCTATCATGGAATATTGGCTAGTTATCACTTATGAGTGTGGAATGTTTGCAGGAGAACAATAGGAGCGAACTTGAAAGAATTGACCAAGAGAGAAATAGCGACTTTCAAAGCATGCTGCGAGGGTTTGTTGTCAATCAAGTAAAGTTCATTTATGTTCTGAGTTCTGTTAGCTGTTACGTTTAGACGACGTTTATCTTTTGTGGTTCAGAAAATTTGCTAATGCCCTTCATCCATTTTACAGGCAGGCTATGCGGAGAAGATGGCAGCTGTGTGGGAGAAGCTTGCGGAAGAAACAGCTGCTTACTCAAGAGACAGCAGCTAAAATGCGCTTGGCTGTAAATTCTGTTTTCACCTTTTTTTTATGCAGTAACTATAGATTTTTGTTTCATTAATTTAATCTTATGTAGTTACATTACTTCAGACGAACTTTTAGTTTTAACCTTAGAGAGTTGTTGTATATGCATATATCCCCCACCTTTTTTTTTTACCGACGACATTCAAGATATCAATGTTTTCAACTACTCAGAGCTGTACATTTCTTGTTATTAATTTTTAATTTTTTTTGTGAACAGTTGAGTGTCTAACCCCTAATGGTTTCCTTTTTTATGTGGTACTTATATATTTTGGTTTCATTAGTTTGAACACTATTCGTTTGTGGTTTCACTTTACGAACTTGGTATACTGGAGAAGGGAATGACAGATTGTTTTTTGTATTTGATTGGAGAGGGACCGGAAGAAAAGTTGACTTCCTCAAAATATGCTTTTCCTTCTATTTTAATTTTACTTTATTTTCTCATCCACTGGGCATTAGTTTTCCTATCATCTGACCTTAAATGCGTTGGGTTGTTACAATCCACTTAGGACTGGTGGTTTATTAACTGTTAAATTAAAACTCAATTTTTCACAGGATATTAAAAATGAAGCAATGAAGTGTTAAAGAGAACACTTCCTGATTTAAGCACACTACTATATGTACAGACACTAGCACTCCAAACAGGCAAAAAAGAAATTAATGTAAGAATGAAAGAATAATATAGACTAGCTACTCTACTACGTTAGTCCTAAATACTCATTCACTGGTGGAAGGGATGGCTCCATCGTCACCCGAACTGGCTGATATCTCTGGTCTAATCTCTTCAAGCTGCTGAAGGACTTGCTGAACTTCTGGTCGTGCTGACGGAGAAGGATCAACACAGTGCAAAGCAAGCTTCAACGTGTTGAGCATTTCGTCGCCATATGTTGAAGCATCTCTCATCAACTCTACATCGAAAACTTCATTTGTCCACTCCTCTTTGACAATGGAGGCAACCCACTGGGGTAAATCCACGCCATTCAAAGCCTCACCAGGTGGCTTCCCCGTTAGGAGTTCTAACAAGACGACACCAAGACTGTATACATCAGTTTTTGTGTTGGCTTTCTTAAGCTTCGATAGCTCAGGTGCTCGGTATCCCAATGCCCCAGCAGTGGCAATCACGTTAGAATTAGCAGCAGTTGTCATCAACCTTGAAAGCCCAAAGTCACCTATTTTAGCATTCGTATTCTCATCCAGCACCACATTGCTGGACGTAAGGTTTCCGTGTATAATGTTCTCATTGGAATGAAGGTATAACAACCCACGAACCATTCCTTGTGCTATTTTCATCCTTGTTGGCCAATCAATGGCTGTTTCGGGCCCACGAGCTGCATAAAAATGGAAAACTGTCAATTCAATAGTGTGTTGACAAGAAATTAAACCAACTTTTAACTGTACCATGACAAGAAAAAATTATCACTGCAATCTTACCATGTAGGAAAGAAGCAAGACTTCCCTTAGGCATGTAATCAAATACTAGAAGCTTTTCTCCTTTGGGTCCCAAGTAGTAGGCTCTCAATGCCAGAAGATTTGGGTGTCGAATTCTTCCTATGATACTAACTTCAGATTCGAATTCTCTCTGACCTTTCGTGATCTTTTCCCTCAATCGTTTAACTGCAGCTTGACTTCCATCCTCTAATGTAGCCTTGTACACAGTTCCATACGTACTCTTTCCCATTATCTCTGCTGTTGCACACAAGAGATCATCTGCTGTAAAAGCCAATGGTCCATCAAAGTGGACCAGTTTGCCTCCGGCCTCACCACCACCCGCTTCAGCTTCACCTGCGACAGGAGGGACTCCTTTTTCTATCGTGGCAGCAGATGCAGATGCTCTCCCTGTGGCCTGGCCACCACCCTCTGCATTTGATGCTGTTCTTTTTCTGATCAGGCAGAATATCAGAATGCAGCAAAGTGTTACCAGGACAACAAGGAGCACTCCTGCTACTATGAGAATTATGTCTTTGGTGCCTAGTTTCTTGCGTCCATGGTTCTCTGATATTTCTTTAGGTGAACCAAAAGGAGCTGGCGAGGGACATAAGGTAGAAGGGCTATATCCACATAGTTGAATATTTCCCGCAAATGAGCTCGAATTAAATTTATGCCCAAGCAGGGCTGGAACTGGACCAGAGAGGTTGTTATGAGAAACGTTGAAGAAATTAAGACCACCCAGATCTTCAAAGGATGCTGGAATTTCTCCACTGAGATTATTCATTGACAAATCAAGCTGTGTAAGCTTTGACATGTTTCCAATACTCTGAGGAATGTGGCCACTGAATTGGTTTCTGCTCAGAACTAGAACAGATAGATTCTGCAACCTGCCTAAGGCTTCTGGGATTTCATTGCCTAGGTGGTTGTTCTCTACATTCAACAGAGTGAGAGAGGACACATTAGAGAGAGTGGTTGGCAAGCTTCCATTCAATGCATTACTAGAAAAATCTACTGTCTTAAGTCTAGAAAGGCTTCCTATTTCATTTGGAATAGGTCCTATAAGCTGGTTATGGCTGAGAGAAATCTCTGTGAGTTCACTCAAGTTGCCCAAAGAAGCAGGAATGGTGCCACTCAAGAAGTTATAATCTAGGATCAGATTTTGGAGCCGAAAGACGTGGCTCCTCAAGCTACCACCCCATGAGTTAGGAATAGACCCAGAGAGATTGTTGTGTTGAAGAGATATGTAAGTTAGAGAAGTTAAGCGAGTTAAGCTAGTTGGTATTGGACCAGAGAAGGAATTAAAGCTCAAGTTAAGCCAATAAAGCTTAGTGGCATTCCCAAGGCTCAGCGGGATTGTCCCGCTGAGCAGATTGTTACTGAGGTCTAAAGACTGAAGCAAGGGACAGGAACCTAATGAAGGAGGGAGGGACCCTGTGAACCTATTGTTGAAGAGTTGAACCCCTCTCAGATTGAGAAGAACCCCGAGCGATGAAGGGATGGAACCACCAATTAGGTTATCGTGGAGACTGAGCTTTCTCAGCCCCTGAAGTTGGCCAATTTTATCAGTGATACGCCCCTTCAACCCCTTCCATGGAAGCTGGATCACAATAACCTGTCCCTGGGCACACTTGATACCAACCCAACCTCCGGAACAAGCTCCATAGCCACTGTCGTTCCAGCTTCTCAGGAAGCCTTCGGGATCAACCAACTCCTGCTTGAATGCCTGAAGTGCTAGGAAGTTTGACTGTGTCACAACAACCCCATCCCAACGCTCTTCACCAAACACTGCCACCACAATAAACCACGAAAGGAGAAACAACCGCAAAAAATGATTCCTCACCCCATTTTGAAAATGCTTATGGTAAAAAAAACATTTTGAGGAGAGGTTCTTGCTCCCCATTACAACAAGACGAAAAACAGTAGGACAGTACAAGGAATGAAGCAAGAAAGAAGGGAACTAAAGAAGAAAAAGTGTGAGACTTGGATTGGTTCTTTGGTGAGACAGAGTGTGAGAATCAGTAGCAGTGTCCATGAGACTGAAACTGAAACTGTGTGTGTGTGTGAGAGAAGAGAGTGATGGAAAAAACTAAAACAGGAAGAGGAAGAAGAGTTGGTTGAGGATTTTGTAGGAATGGGAAGAAAGAGGGGCACGTGAGTGGGGCGCGCGGGGTGAGGAATCTTGTGTTGGGAAGAGAGAGGAAAAACCGAAGACAATTGTCAGGTGGGTGTGGTGGGCACAGTAGTGTGGTGTACCCTTTTCTTCCTTCTTAGTAGTTTTCTTGCAAAGACAAACGGCTAGTTTTTTCCTTACAACTTTGCACATTTATTTGTTCTTTTCTCCATTCTTTATTTCTTCTCTGTCCGCACCCCTAAGTCCCAACGGCTATTTCTTCTTCTCCACTTATACTGTAGGCCCATCCCATTCCTCCATTATTCACTTCCTCACCGCTAAATTACAAATTCATGCAAAATCACCAACTTACCCCTCCTCCTATCAAAATTAAATATACTTTTTTACACTGCCCTAATTATTATTTTAGGACGAAACAAAAGTAGTTTTAAAATAACTATATAACACAGACTGCAACAGAAAAAAATAAAACAAAATAAAACTAAAGAAACTTCTTAGAAGCCCAATCATGTCTATATAAAATAAGAATAAGTTAACACTGATTCATAGCAATATAAGCTGGTTCATTTTTATTAATAATGCTAAAGATTCAGTTTAATTTAAAAGTATATACTGGTGATAGTATTTAAACTTAATGGCATTATATATAATGTAAAGGATTTTTTTTTTCTTCTATTTATGAGTGACTTATGTTATTAGGAGATCATAAATACATTGATTCATCTCATCCATAGACTTATAATGAATGAAGGGTATAAATGAGAGTTAACAAGGAATACACATGAGCGTGGATCTCTTTACTTGGTACTCGGGGGAGGGAGTTTTTAAATACGACAAAATGTTTAAACCTTTTTAAGAATTCCAAAGATTAGTGTGAGAGTTGCATAAAAAGAAATGTACGGATACTTTGTTTAAGTTTTTTTTTTAATTAAAAAAAACCTTTTTAAAAGAAAAATATTTATTATATTTTTAGATGTTTGTGTCAACCCAAGAGTACCAAGTCTCTTAAGTAGGTTTAACTCAGGTTTTATTTATATATCTCTTCAATAAATTTCTCTCTACAAAAAATCCATCAATAATATTAGAATCAGTGGTTCATCTTAATGATTAGCAGAAAAACATATAAATCCACTTCAAATCATGGTCAAATATATCCTTTAGATCTTTGCAATGTACCAATAGTGTCTTTGTCAACAAATAAACAATGACATTGCAACACCATGTGATAGGTAAATATAGAAACTGTTCCTTCTACTACCCAAACTTTATGGTGATGTTAGTTTAGGCCAATTGTTAATTTTTTTTTTTTGTTCTTCTTTGATGCATTTTTTTTTTAAATGAGTTGAAGGTAGAGTTTGATGTATTTATTTGAGTTCAATAAGTGATTGAAATTGAACTTTTACCTTTCATTTATTTATTTATAGGATCAGGCATAATAGTCAAGTGTACTAAGTTTATGTATAAGGTTATTATTCATTATAGTTGGATGATGGTTTGCCTCTTTATTAAAGATGTTTATAAGAGGGAGTTGATTTAAAAAATTAAATATGAGATTATATTAGATGTTTCCAATGTTTAAATCATGATCAAATATGTCTTCTTGATATATGTAAGTTATAAAATCGTGTATGAGATTGTATTAGATGTTTTAAATCTTAGTTTAGATTTTGTTTTAAGAAAATACTAGTATATATCTTGCCATAAAAATATCCTAACATAGCCAAGAAAACAAAAGGAAATTAAGCTACAAGCAGAATTCCAAATTAATTTCAACAGAAATTGTCCCAATTAGAATAAGAGAAAGAAATGATTGAGAAGTAAAATAGAGTATGCTAAATGAATGTGCAGTGGAATAGAGATAAATATTGTTATCATGAGAAAATAGATTCCATATGAGAAAATTATAAACATTAGTCAATAGAAGTATTTAAAATAATCAAGTCCAAAGTCCAATTCAGTGGTAGATTTGTTCATCCGTTCCTAGCACCAAGCACGTGCACCTGAAGTGTTCTTACTATTTGGTCTTTCCCTGATACAATTTCACAGATACACACATCATTTTCTTTGATCTTGTTCTTTGTACAAAAGCTTGTCCACCCTTTAATACATACTCGACCATCTTGCCACTCGGACACTTTTGTTACTTTCGAATACATCTGTGTCTGTCGTGAAAAGCCACAATGATTGTTTCGTAATTCATTTCTCTTAGTGTCCTGCACCAGCAAAAAAGTACACAACTATAAATTCAGATTCTCAACACAAATAACTAACACATACATAATTGTCAAGATGGTAAGTTACTACTAAAAGTATACCTCACTTTGGAAGCATCTGCAACGTGAAAGGGTGATCTCTTCTGGAAAAGTAAGGGACGAGTCTCTGAGGACATTTGCTGGAACATGCTGCAAGCAAGAACACAACAACAACAACAGTTAAAGAGTGAGAAAAAAAACATCATTGAATTAACATTTTTATTTCAACATCTACTTAGAGATCTAAGAATTCTAACCAATTCGTTGGGTCTATTTTTGTACAGTTTTGCTTCAAAGTATGGATTTTCATGCTGAATATACTTTCGTGGATCAAATTCATAGTCTTCAAGATGAGGATCTTCAGTCTTGGGAATGGAACTCGTTGCACTATCCCCTGAACCAGATAAATGAATCATCAATAAAAACTGATTCATGCACTCATAAGAAATGCAGAAAAAACTTACTATTGCTGGCTCTACTATGATGATTTTTACTCCTCATTTGTTCTTCTTCACTCTCTTCTTCTATTTCTGTATAATTGTCATCGTCACAGTACTCATCCTCATCATCACTATCTTCCTCCTCCTCCATCATAGAGTCTTCAGAGTTTTCATTCTCTTCCTCTTCAGTAATGTCTATCACCTCATCTTCTTCAACTTCTCTCCTTTCACAGCGTGACGATTGCTCAAGAATTACCACCTTGAATACATTGGTCCCATCATACTTGAAAAGTAGAAAATCTGCTTTTCTTATACAGTTCTCTTCTTGAAAAACCTTCCAACCCTCTTGAAAGTAGATTTTGTGTCCAACGAGACGAGTTTTCACACACCAAACCCTACCACTAACATTTCTGAGGATGATATCTTTAGGGATTCTCCTTCTTCCTAAACGTACAGACTTCACAAAACAACTTGGAATAACCTGAAATTTCAGGAAAAACACAATAAGATGATCAAAGTTACTTAAGATATAATAATACTTTGGTAACTGCATAATGTTTTGAAATCAACTACTGCATAGTAAATGTATATAAGAACATCAATGTTATATCTTAATGTAACTAGTGTAGGTTGCAGAAAGTATAACTAAGAAAATATACCATTGTTTCAGAGTGTTTCTCTGGGGAGAAGATTTTGAAGAAGTACTCCTTGGCTGCAGAAGTCATTTTGAGTTCTCCAAAACTATTGCTACTCCTGCAAATTTGACACCAATATTCAAACCAAATAATTTTGACAAGAAAACATTTAATAAACCAGTAACTGCATGAGTGCATTCTGTCTACTTATTTTATTTATACTGTTTTTCCTTTTAATTTATACATGTAAAAGAATATTAACCAAAAATGAGAAAATTAAAGTGTTGAGTAGTGTGGGCAGAAAATAGTGGTGGTGTGCCTCACCAATGATGTTGTTACCAAATGCTAATTCTGAAGAGAGAAGTATCAGATATGGGTTGCTTAATATAGTAAATTGGTCTCTGATAACAAAAAATTGCAATTTCGTGATAACACACATGAAAATTATAGCTTGCAGGCTTTAAATTATACGATTTGATTCTATATCCGTATCAAGCATTATGGAAGTCCCATGCCACGTGTCAACTTCAAGAATAACCATTTTCCCCTCACCCCTTGCATGTTTTCTAAAGGATTATTGCATTTGTTATTCTCTGAAAGTCATTTTATATAAACCTACTCAGATGAATAAATAGGTTTTTCTTTTCATTTTTATTTTGAGAGTTCTGACACGAAGGTGGAAATACATGTATGGAAACATTAACCTTACACAGATTTTCTTGTAAACATAAACTTGTTGTAGTTTTTGTGGTTTATGATTTTTTATATTGAATAATAAGATCAGATATTTTTAATTGAGTGGCCACTGTCAGTTGCAAAATTATACCTTGATAATTTTTAGTGTTAAAACTTCAGAGGGATGTGAGGGACAGAGTTAAATATTCCATTATTTATTTGTTCATGTTTGCTTTATAACACATCTTTTACTATACTTATTATGGGGTAAAACTTGTTTTTTTATTTTTATCAGATAAAATGTTTATGAATTTGCAAAACAGTCTTCTCACCTCAGCAAGCCAAAATACTATTCTATAAAGACGAAGATTTAGAACACTCTGAATAAATATTGTGTAGACTCAACAAAATTTATAATTCTATATGGAGCAACTTCTAAGCAAAATATTGCATTTGCCAAAGCCATATCATTTAGTCACTCTTGTATGTTGAAATTTGAAAATCCATAGTTGTATAGGAATGACCTATATATGTCACTTTGCAGAACCGATTCATACAGCTTCCAAATCCATCAATGAAATAAAAAGTTTTCTGCCACTTAACGGTATTATCCTGCCATATTCTCCTTTCCTCTTTTGTATTGAAGAGATAGAGCAAAAACTGTTTAAGACTTTAAGTACTTTGTACACACTATACTTCACTATTATTATGGTGTTTTGTTTGTTTGGGATATCTCTGTGTTTTTTAACGGATTTCACTGTCTTTTTGCAGGTGTTGCCATGTTTGGACACTTCAATTTTCAAGCAGAATAGTTCATTACAAATAGGAGGATTGATAGGCTGAGAAAGATCACCAAACGTGTTAATTAAATTTCATTCTTTATGAATTTTATTATAAACATGCTCTTTTTTTAATGTTGAATGAAATAGCTGATATTTTAATGCTGAATTTCGTGTTTTGCAACCCATTCTCCATAGCCCAAAGTTTGGTGACCGAGCTACTAGTTATTTGACTAGAACAACTTTATTTTGTTATGTTTTGACTAAAGTTTTTTGAAGAAATTTCAACCTCAAAAATAGAGTTAAGACTATACTTACGGATGAGAATTAACAAATATTCTTTTACTCTCATTTTGTGTCAATTTTCGAATAACTCTGCTTTATGTTATTGTTAACGTAAATTGTACACGGATTATTCACCTTTTCGTCAATACATTTATGGAATACAGATTTAATTATTATTTAAAACGATAAATAAAATAAATTGGAGGAGTAAATTACGACCCTGTAAAGAAACATTCTTTTATCCTCTGAGAGCAGTAGTGTGATATGTTGACACTACAAAAGATTAAAAAAAATACCCATATTAAAATATAAATTAATAATATTTTAATTATATTTATTTTTGTTTTCTAACTTAAAATTTTAATAGGAATTATTATATTATTTAAAGAATATCAATTGGATGCATCTTTTCTTTAGAACACAATCAAAATATTATTTTTCTTCTAATAATACAATAACATATATAAAAAATTTTAAGTTAAAAGTAAAATAAACATAATTAACATATCATTTTTTTATATTGTAATATGATTTATATATATATATATATATAGTACTCTCAACGTTTCACTACTCAGCATTCATTTTGAAATGAATTGTATGAGAAGCCCCATCGTAAACTGTTCTTACATTTAATTCCTCCCACACACCCGTGCTACAAGCCTGCATTCTATACTCCCTAATATTATGATTAATTCTTACTACTACCGTAATAAAAGTAAAAAAAATATTGTTTTTTAAAACAGAAAATTTGCATAGTTTCTTGTTATAACCATTAGCCACAACTTGCAAATTTGCCGTAAGTGACACTTTTTTTTTAACTCGAACTACTATCTGGGTTAAAATTCACTTGCAAGTAATAAAACTGAATCTATTGTTTCCGGAAACAAAACACCAGAGAATTTATCAATGTTTTAAAATGGTATGTATAAACAAAGATATTAAGAATATATAAATTCTTTATTTGAATTGTAGTATATGGTAAGCTTAATCTATTTATAAATCAGAGATTAACACACCCTAGGTCACTGCAATGGACCTACAGTGTCTTATCAGTAAGGGTATGGCCCCGCAACACCATATTAAACGAAAGACTAGTAAAAACTGCTACACAAGTATTCTTGTTCTTATATCTAGAAAGGCTTCATAATAATTAGGGGGCTCATTAATACTACGCAATGAAGAAATATAAATTAGGAACAAAAATATAATCTGAAAATACTCTAACTTCCAATAACAAGCAAACACTCTTACTTAGTAATCTAAGATTATAGAATCTCAAAATGGTCCGCGACCTGGTCTCCCATTCTACCATAACATGAAGTGGGTGAGAACTTGGAAGCAACAGGGTACCATCGCACTCAACAAAATCACAATCCCCTAAAACAATGAAAACATGTTTTAATTATACTATTGGACACGGGTATACAACACAGAACCATTACAATTTTGTGGCATCGTTGCAAAAAGACGTGGATAGAGTTCGTTGGTACTCTTCTCACAGATTATAAAAATAAAATTGACAAAATAAACTTTTGTTACCATACACTATCCAAAAAAATTCTTATAGATGGGTCAATATACTAAAACTGAAAAAATGAAAACAAATCATAATCATTTATTCACTCTCTATCGTTTCTCATTTATTCTACTTACTTCTTTCACATTAATCTTCTTTATACACTGGAGGGAATCCGAAAATAAAGAAGGGAGTTTACGAAGACTAGAAAACATTCTCGTGATCCTATGAGAGTACACCTGCATCTTGAAAAACCTCCACGCTTGTTAACCATGCTATCATCTACATCGTATTTTTATCCATCTTATCTTCTGCATCATATGTTTGAACCATCTTGTCTTATCTTATGTGACCACAAAGGCATCCCCAATGCACATGAAAGGATGCTAAATTTAGAACTAAGGTCTTATAAAAATAACTTCTATTGGAGCAAGCTGTTATAACATAAAAATGTTCTGAAAGTAAAAATTGCGTATTACCAATAAAAAAAAATAAAACGCAATATTTCAATATCAAAACTATATTCAGAAACACAATTAAATTAATTTTTCAGTGCAACTAAAAAATGATAAAATTATGAGCTTTTACAATCCTTATCATTGAAAGAAAAGTCATAGAAATATAAAGAATGGTATAAAAGTGACGTGACATAATGAGATCTAATCTAAGACATCTGTTACACTGAAGGTGCTCTAAACTACCAATACATCTGCAGATCTTCACCAGTGACCCAGTCAACTTATATTTCTTATAGCGTGTCCCAAAATTTAATGAAAAAATTATATATTCCGAAGACTTGGGTCCCTACACTGATTTCAACTTAAAAATAACACTAAAAACTGTTAAATTTGTCCCGTTGAACATCTAAAGAAAATTAACCCTGACCAAACACAAAATACACTGAATTAGTCAACATAAAAGAAGCTTCTTTCGTTTCATGCTATTTAAAGTTGTCACATTCAGATTAAAAAAACAAGAAACTTCTGATGTATCATTTCTCTCATTTACAATTTGAGTATTGCAAATGTTGCTGTTTTTATAAGAATATAATTTAGAAGTCTTCAAATTTTAAGATAACACATGAATGAAAATAATTGTTTTTAAATTGATAATAGGCAACGTAACCATCTAAAAAAACAACAAAATTCTTCCTACAATCCAACAAAAATATCAGAATTTCTTCCTACAACTGACAACCTCACCTTTCTGACCACAATTCAACAAACTATTAAACTAAGCATCATACAAGTTTTCCAGAAACTTGTGAGTATCATGAATTTTTTCAGTAAGTACAAGAACTTCATATATCACTACAGTTCACAACAGAACAAAAGCACATTTCACAGTAATCTCATTCTCTAAATCTCTAGTCCAATTCCCACATTTGAAACGTATCATTTCGACAACAGAAGAATAAGTGAAATACAAATCTATTATATATGACAAACAGTTTCAGAAGAAAAATATGTAACTAAGCTGCATTAGTTGAGATTTGATAGCTCAACAATCTCTCGGCGAAAAAAAAAAGACAGAAGAACTAAACCCCTAAGCAATTCGCTTTGGATCTTAAAAGCCAAAGAATATCTCGTAACAATTTCAATTCAACATAATACAACAAAAAGGGCCGAACCAACCTGACAAGAATCCACCGGACACACCGGCCTTCCAGATCCCGCCGTTTACACGCGCGCGACCGCCGGAGCGGCAGCAGAAGCGGCGGCACCCCCGAGGAAGGAGAGGAATCCCGTACTGTTAGACTCCTGATCGTCGAGAAACAGATCCTCGGGAACGCGAAACGCGCCGTGCGCGCACACTAATCCCAATCCAACCATCAGAGCGGAGATCAACAAGGATCCAACGCTAGTGAGGAAAATTACGAACACGGTGAGCACCACCAACATCCCTAGGGTTTCCCGATCGGCAAAGGTGCGTCCGAACAGAACGAGAGGCTGATCGGAGGGGCGGAAGAGGTAGAGGAATGACCATGATGCAAGTAGGCCAAAGAGGACGAGGAGCGAGAACGGATGCGTGATGAGCGACACGGCTAGCGCGAACGCGATTAGGGTTACGTAATTGACGCGGAAGTAGGAGAAGTTTTTGCGGATCCGAGAGTAGGCTTCGGCGAGGGTGTCAGGTCGGGACATGGCGCTACGGTCGACCATTTCCGACCACGGCCGGCGCTGCGAGAAGGCCTGGCGGAGAGAAGAGGACATTCGCGAGATGAAGGCGCGGAACGCCGGTGTGGCTATCGGAGGCTGAGACTGCGATGCGGCGCCGACGGAGGCGTTGGATTGGGAAGAAATTGGAAGTGTCGGTGGAGTGGCCATGGTGACGCGTGAATCTCCAATTGCCGCGCGTGACTATGGAAGAACAGCGAGGAGCAATGGAGACTCTGGTTGGTTAAGGCTCTGGGTTTGGGAACAAATAGTGGCACCAAAGATCTGTTTCTATTTCTATGTAATTTAGTTTGTATGTGGGATGGCATGGGCCCAATCTATTTGCAGAAAAAGTTGCCAAATAAATACGCCAAAATATTTGAAAATAGGAATAATAACAATAAATAAATAAATAATGTCGGGTATTTTTAATTTACAAAGAAACAAAAATATGTATTTATTTAATTAAAGATTAAATATGTTTTTGTTGAAGTGAAAATTGAAATTAGTCTTTCTTGAAAATTTTGAACCAATCTAATATCTCAACTTTGTAAATGCGTGAATTTAGTCATTTTAACCAAATTTTCTTAAATTTATTTGACGTTTTAAACACATTTAATTATAGTATTTTAGTTTGTTTATACCATTTCATACATATTTGCTTCAATATAAGCTGAGAAACACATTCAAAACGTAAAATGAATTCTAAAAAATTTTGTTGAAAAGACTAAACACATGTATATCTAAATATCTAAATATCTAAAGATAAACTACTAAATTGGTTCAAAGATTTTTAAGAGGGACTAATTTCAATTTTCATTAAAAGTTGAAGAACTAAAAACATATTTAACCCCTTTAATTAATAGTAATATAATTTTGTTCAACGATAAGATCATTTTATTAATTTTTCTAATAGGACACTTATAGTGGAAGTGTTTATTTTCTTGAATAAATTCATTCTGATTTTTGTGATTTTAATTAGGCTAGACAAAAAATCTAATTTTCTTAATCCGATCCACTTTTGCTTCAATCCAATCCATTTTATTAAAAATCCAATCTATTTAAAATCCATTTTAATAAATTTGGATTTCAATCTAATCCACATTTTATATATTTTATGCATTGGATATTCATTCTCTAAATCAAGATTTTCAAAAATGGATAATCCAAAAAATCGAATCCAAATTTTCAATTTAAATTTTTACTTGGGCTAGGCTAAAGGTTGAGATGGACTAGACTAAATCCAGACTTGGACGGGTCGTGCTTGATGACCTATATGGACCAGGCAGGCCCGACGACCTAAAGGGTCGGGCGAGCCTGATGACTTGGATGAGTCGTTGGGCCTGACAACCTGAATAGGTCATATGGGCCCAAAGACACGAATGTGCTGGGCGGACCCGATGACCCAAACGAGTTGGTAGGGCTCGATAACCCGAAAAAATTGGGTAGACCTGATGGCCTAAACAGGTCAGGCAAGCCCGAAGACCTAGATGGACTGGACCGACCTGACGACTCGGATGGGTCGTGCCCGACAACCTTACGGTAGGACCCGACGACCTTAATGAGTCGGGCGGGCTCGACAACCCAGACAGGTTGAGTCGGCCCAATGACTTGGATGGGTCGAGCAAGACGACCTATACGGACTAAGCAGCCCTCCTGACAGGCTAAGCGGGCTCAACAACCCAACAGTATGAGGTCGAGCCGACACGCCAACTTGAATGTGTTGGACCAGCACAACGAGTCAGACAGACCGGGCTAGCCTGACAACCTAGACGGATCCGCTTAGCCCTCTGACGACCTGAACGGACCTTGACCCACAGTTTTGTGTGGTTTTTTGCCATGTGGACTTCTTTAATGGGAGACTTTTTTGGCCCTAGTCTAGTGGGTTGGACCAAATTGACAGCTCTAGCCAAATAGTATCTTGTCGGCCTTAAGGACACAGGTTTCAAAAAATTCAATTTAAATTTCTTTTATAAAAAAATGGATTATAGATTTTGAACTTGATCCAAATATTTGGACTGAATTTAAATCTTGATCCAAATATTTGGATTTAGATTTTAAAAAAATTCAAACTTGTTTCACTGAAAAGATAGATTTGTATTGAAAATCTAATCCAATTATTTGGATCTAAACTGAATGTGGATTGGATCATTAAAAATTTAATCCATGACCACTTCTAATTTTAATTTTAAAATAAACATTTGTCACCAATGTTTTTCATTTTTCATAAATTAATAAACATATATTTTATATTGTTTAAATTCATATTAAATAATACTTACTTTTTTTATACTTTTATAAAACAATACTTACATTTATTTTTAAAAAATAATATGTTATTGGAGTAAGACACAAACTTAGTCCACAAGATTGATAGATAAATAAAAAGATACATTTTGATAAAATCAATTTACTAATATTTAAGTAAATATAAATTTTATTTTATAAATCCTTCTTTCAGAATTGTGTTAGGTTTATTGTTTATTATAATCATATTAAAGTTATTTAAAATTTGTTTTTAATAAATTATTATTGGATGAAACTATCATATCATTCATATTATTATACTAATTTACAAATATTTAATCTAACTTATATATACCAACATTAAAATTTGATGCGTATACGAGATAAACTTAATGTCAAAACAACAAAATTTAGAGTAAAAATTAATTTTGTATAAATTTTTCTTTTTCATGAATAATATAAATATGTTTTCTTTATAAGATATTGATAATATGAACTAATTTTAAGAAACGATTTATCAATACCTAATTTATTAATATATAGGTTTTCAATATCTTATGTCTTGTATAGGTTTCTATTTAAGAAAGGTGTTTTGCAAAAGTTTCACATGAAAAAGTTAGGTAAACCCAAACTATGACTAATTAGGTTCTGTTCTCATTAAATTATTGAGGGAATGTTAAAGTGAACATTTATTGAAAAACCTCCTGTGATGATTTTTTCTTATTTATTATGATACCATGGTCAGTATCATTTATTATTTATTGTTCTCTTTATTTAGAGAAAAACAAAACAAAACACACACTCATTAAGCTAGTTTGACTTAGGTGTTATGTTCTAATTAAATAGGTGTAACTTTATTGGAGAATATACAATTCTTGAATGTCAAGTTGACGAGACAAAGAAACTAATCATAGAAAAGATTGATGAATTTTAATGTTATAACATTGGTTAAAGCCAGCGTGTGAACAACTATAGATGTAGCCAGTAACGTAACAAGAGTAGTTCTTTGTGTATACAACAATTACACTTTCCTTTCCTATCAAAAGTTTTTGAATATTTGTAATCATAAGTAGGAATATATTCATATGTTAGGTTCACAACTATATATTATAACTTGATGAGTGGATTAATCAGCCAAAAAGCAGTATTCGAAGCTTTTACTATATATATTTCCCTTTTTCTTTCAAGAGAAACACAAGTCAACAATATATATGCTTAGCATCTCAACTTTCTAACCAACCTAGCTTGCCCCATCTTTTCTTCAATCCTCAGAGTGCATGTCTAGAAGAATCAAGAGTTTAACATTAATGTCATTTTATTTTGTGCATTACCATTTTACATAACTAATTAATGTTAAAATATTGAAAATATATAAAAATAAAGTAGGTTAAAAAAAGAGTTAACGTAAAGGTATAATACCCTTCGTGATCATGATAAATTGATAATTGACCAAGGTTCAACTTTATCTACATTTTTTCTCTTTTAACTAAATTGCGTGTATGAGAGTAGTGACATTTGAAGTTAAATATTCCAAATTGTGTCAAACTTATGATTCATATATTCCATTATCAAACAGAAGAGTGCAACTTTCAGCTTTCAACGATTGAAAAATCGTTCTTTACTTACAATTTTTTTTCTTTGAACTGAATAACTCTTTTCTCAGCTACGAATTAGACTTTTTACGTGTATTTCTTTCTGTAGTGGATTAAAAATAGTTGGAGAATCTTTGACTCTTCTATTAAAAAATATTTATTTTCAAAATATTTTACCTTGGATTTATTAAAGCTCTTAGTTGGTTTTTTTAGGTTAAATATGTTTTTTAGCCTTTAACTTTTAGTTAAAATTAGAATAGTTCCTTTTCAAAATTTTGATCCAATTTTGTCGTCTAACTTTAAATGTGTGGATTTAATTATTTTAACCAAATTTTGTTAAATTTATTTGACGTTTTAAACGCGTTTCATTATAACATTTGAGTTATTTATACTGTTTGATACATTTTCGCTTCAATGTAAGCTGAGAAACACGTTTGAAACGTTAAATAAATTTAACAAAATTTGGTTAAAAAGACTAAATTTATTTCTAAAGACGATGGACTAAATTGATCCAAAGTTTTGAAGAAAAACTAATTACAATTTTCACTGAAAGTTAGTGGACCAAGAATATATTTAAACCTTGTTTTTCTTTACCAACAAGGAATTAATGAATAGTTATAGTAGAACACTTATGAGAGTGCTCTAACCCTTTTACAAAAAAAGTACATGATACTCTTTTACATAAGAGATGTAGAACATCTAAAACATGAAACATAACAAAAATCTTCAAGAGCGTGAGCAATACATATACATCACCTCATAGTTCATTTCCTACCCTATATACAAAAACAAAACAAAATAATATACACCTCAAAATGTAGCTTATTGATGCTCAAAATGCAGAGGTGACAAACGAATCTAAATTCGTCACCATGCCCTTAATGTCTTTCAAACAAGAGACAGAGAGTCTTTTTATGGTCTTCTACTCATGCTTCATCCCTTATTGGGCCACACCTGCCATTAAGACACAAAAGTTATTTCCTGAGTAATATTTATGATTGTTGATAGGGAAGTTCCAACTAGTTTAGTAATATTATTTCCCGAGTATTCACTTAAACAAGCTTGATTTGATTGTTTTAATTTACTTACCACTTTGTTATGAATCTTGGTTAGTTAATTTTGAGTCTTAATTAATTAATCTTGGTTTTTCTTTGACTTTGATGTATTATGTATGGCTTGGATATTTATCTTAGACATCTTGGACTTGTATTATGTTTAATTAGCTAAGATTTATCTTAGACATCTCATAATTTCAGGTTTGTAATTTCAATTCTAAATGAATTAATTGATATTTTGGTCTATTTGAAATGTTAATGAATGGGATGAAGCAAGATTTGAGATGTGTCTCGAAATAGAACTTGCAAATTCAAAAGGCATTTGCGTGGGTTGAGCCAACGCAAAATCGACGCTTTCATGTGTGGGTTTGACTCATATACCTTAAACTGACTATTATATTTTTTTTACGTATGTCTAGTCGACGATAACCAGGTAGCTGCTCTTAGTTGTCGTTTGGCCGACACAAAGAGGCTTTACATTGGTGTGGTATTGGCGTCATTCACCTCACCGTCATGAGATCGACACCACCTACCTATTGGTGTGGGCTTTGGCTTTGTGGCGTCCCATTTTGGCTGACATCATTTGCTAACATTCTTGCGGTGAGGGTGAAGAGAATAAAAAATAATATATTTTAAATTTCTTTAAACAATAGTCTACCAAAACTTGAAAGTTTAATCTATTCATCGCTGTTTAGAAGTTAAAAACTGTAAAAAGTAAAAGTGCAAATAATTAATATTATACATTATTTCTTAGTTATATTTCTCTTTGGAGAGTGTTAATTTTTTTTGTAGTATTTAGGTGAAAAGAAGAGAAAAAAATCGTTGACAAATTTACCAAAATAAAATTACGTTTCTCACTTCATTTATCATTGGATAAATTTCAAATTTCGAGAGCAAATTTGTGGTATATAGTTATTCATTTTGACAATTCGGTTCGTATATTTGTTATTAGATATATCAAATTTGCATTTATGTTTTACACTAAATTTAGCTTCTTCTTTTTTGTTTTTTCGATTGTAGACACTTGTTTATGTTTTTAATTTAACTTTCTTATATTCATAATTTGATTTATATATATTATTAACAATATTAACCATCATTCTCCTTATCAATCTCATTACATGAACATTATTAACAGTTAAACATGCACAAATGGAAAAGAAAGTGAGCAACTTGCTATTATATATGAACTATTATTGACAAACATTCCTTAGACACGAATTCGAGTTCCAACTAAAAAAATTTCCCAGCTAAAATACTATGTATATGGGTTAAATAAGCACTATAATCAAGCTAAGATTTTCACGCATGTGGGTGGAGAATCAGAATCCAATGCCCATTTTACAACAAAAGATGCCCTTTCCCTTCAAGTGCCACACGTCAAGTAATAATTGTAAATCTATGATTGCTCTTCCTTCTGTTATCTTATGTTATTTTTCTGTCTTAGTTTGCTGAAAGAGAAATTTCATCACCTATCGAGTTAAGAACGAATATTTCCATTACAGAGACATAGTTAACTTCGAGTTTTATCTGCCAACCAGATTCAAAGGCTACACCTTGTGAAGCCACCTAAGAATATAATAACCTGTAGAAAAGTTAGCAATGATTCCACTCTTCTGGTTTTAAAATTGCGTCTTGTAGTTAAGCTACAATCATGCATGCAAATTTAGAATATGAGGGAAATTGTGGAACACAAGAAAAAGTCTTTATCTTCTACGTACAAATATTCTTCTTTGCTTTTCCCCAAATTCTATATCATCATAAAAATCACATGCACTACTACTTTTGACTTTTCTTGCCCAACAAGATTCTTTGCTGATTTACTTTTCGTCTGTTAAATACAGAACTTGACGAACACATGAAGCCCCACAAACCAACACCTAGCTAGGTTTCTGCCATGGCTTACTCCAGATTTCTTGATGTGTTTTCATGGATTCAAAACACTCCACCAATCACAGAATGGAAAACAGGTTCCATGTCTATGAGCATATGTTCCACAAACTCATCTCAACCATCACTTAATCTTGTCATAGCAAAACACCACCACCAATCCTCAAGTCTCTCTTTAGCCATTGTAGCAGATTTCAGCATCCCTATATCTCTTTGGACCTCTAAACCATTCAAACCTAACACCAAAACCATGAGGTTAACAGATGGTGAAACCATTTCAAATCTCCTTGTTAATTTCATACAAGATGTCCTTAACTATGGCTCCAACAAGAAGAATGTTTCCTACATCAAGTTTCCCAAACTTGATTATATTTCTAACATCCAAGACATTTTCAACCTTGCTTTCCTCACCCTCTTGTTCCTAGTTTGCATATACGAAGCTCCTTCTGATCTTCGTTCTAGTTGTCTCAGCAGCTTGAAAGAACAACTTGCGGGGTGTCGGTCAAGGCAAGCATCGAAGTTACTGATGAAACTCCTGGGGTCCAACTTGGAAGAACAATGGATGCGTTCCGTGAACCTTGCCATCACAAATTGGATTGTGGAGCTCCAAGAAGCACATCACAATGGCCACATCACCCTCAGAACTCCATCACCTCTATTTTCTTACGCGTTCTCAACAGCTGGGTTATGGAAAGTTCAATTATACTGCCCCGTCATAAACATGGATGTTGTGAATGCAAACAACCATCCACCTGATGAGAGGCTTCAATTCTCTCTCAAATATCAACAACTTGAAGGTGTTTTCCAGTTCAATTACAAAGTCATAATCAAAGACAAATGGGTCGAAATCATGGTGAACATCGACAACATAAGGTAATTAATTAAAACTAACCCTAATCCACCTGTTTATCAAGTTGAATAATCACTGAAATATTTACGTTTTTCTGTGGAAAGATGCGATGTTTTGAAACTGGTAGATGACAGTCTGATGAGAGAACGAGGAGCAGGTGCAGCTGAAAAACATTTTCCTTCAAGAATCTCGTTGCAACTTACTCCGACACTTCAACACCAAGTGTTGAGCGTATCAGTTGGGAAATCCTCGGAGAATCCGGTGATAGAGTTTGGAGTGGAGAAAGGAATAGAAGCATCGTTCGATCCACCGAACCCTTACATGGGACTCAGCGTATCAGCGGGAGAATCGACAACTGTGAGCTTAAAGCCATGGAAATTCGAAGAATCTGTTTATGGGTACAGTGCAAATTTGAACTGGTTTCTTCATGATAGCACTGATGGGAAAGAAGTGTTCTCGTCAAAACCTTCGAAGGTTGCGATGTTTAACCCAAAGGCATGGTTCAGAGACAGGTACTCGAGTGCTTATCGCCCTTTCACGAGGCAAGGAGGAGTTATTTTCGCGCGTGATGAGTATGGAGAAAGTGTGTGTTGGAAAGTGGATAAAGGTGTTGTGGGGAAGACGATGGAGTGGGAGGTTAGGGGTTGGATATGGTTGACGTATTGGCCTAACAAGCACAAGACATTCTACCATGAAACCAAAAGATTCGAGTTTCGAGAAACACTGTACCTCAATATTTGAATTGTAATATTTTCAGTACTTAATTTGATAAAATATGATACAAATAGAATTAAGCATGAATTTAGGTTCATTACTTTTTTTTTTTTACTTTTCATATACACAGATTACTACTAAATTTAACGTTTTAAAATATATTAAAAATATATTTAAAATATTAACACACTATACTTTTATTATTCGGCAGATCATAGTACACAATAAACTATCAGAGAATTTGGACTAATTAAGCATTTCCAATTTGCTTTTTTTTTTTTTACTTTCATGGTTATTATCATTATACTACTTAGCAATTTTATAGTTACCATCGTACCTTTAACTATTTATATTATTTTTGTTATTACTATGGCTTCATTATTACCATTAATCACTAAGATTTTATTGTAATTGTCATTTCTATTAGTGACTATCACCATTATTCATAGGTATTATAGCACAATTAGAGTTAAACTCGTTGATTAATTTTTTTTTTATACACGAGCCACTTTATAATTATGCTTTATTAGAAATATAGAAATGAAAACATCTGAAAAATTCAATTAGATCTTACTTTTCTTTCATACTTCTCTTTTATATCACATCAACAAAGTTGATCATGATTCTGAATGTTATGAAAAATGTTATATGAAAGGAACATAACTTATTAATTAAAAGGCCAATAAATAAATTATTAATTCAAAGGAAATTGTAACTAGAATAATGGGGAATGGTGGAATTATAAATGATTTTGTTTTTATGGTATTGTTTGAATCTGCTCTAATTTTGATATATAATTCTTGTATTGAATGGGTAAAGTTTCTATACTGATAATATCTATTTTTAAAAAATAAAATAGGTAAAAGAACAATAATATGTATATATCTGATTTATCTTCATCCCATTATTCGTTCTCATTAAAAAACATATAATTGATTAGGTAATATAAAAACATTATATTAACTTTTCCTTTATTTTTAATTTTATAATTTATTTCTAAGACACAAATTTAATTATTTAGTTATTGAAGAAAACTTAAATTTTTACTTTATATTGGCACCTAATTGTTACAAAAGTAGTATAAGAATACTCGCAAACCACTCTAAACTTGAAGATAATAATGAGTAATAAGTGAACCATATATAAGGGAATATGATGTCACTTAAACAAGATCCTTAAGAAATAATAAATTTTGTTATTTATATATTCTTCAACTTCTTAATTTTTACTTAATATGAGACTACAATTTATTCTTGAACACATATAATGTACCTTTTAAGTGTAATTTTTTATACACATCGAAGCATTTTCCCTTAAACACGAATATTTTCTTAACTGAGTATATTATAATAACCATCTTTATTTACTCAACCGTAAACCGCAAGAGAACTTGTTTGGACATGATTTAAAAAAAAAAAAACCTTTTATGCAAGAGACTTAGAAATTTAATATCCATAGTTTATTCGTTTTTTAATTAACCTTTAAAATTTACTTATAATTTTTCAATCCTTGCAATATTGCAGAGGTTTATGCTCTAAAATATCTCGTAAAACCTTTTCTCTCATACAGATTTCTTGTACAATTTTTAGGGAACGTATAAACGTTAATTATTTTCACAAATAACCAAATAACGTACTTAAATAATCCAGGATTTGAAAATATAGTATAAAATTATACTTATAGTTGTAACTTAATAATTACTAAAAATTTAAAAATATAATATAAAATTATACTTATAGTTGTAACTTAATAATTACTAAAATTTAAGGTTATAATGACTATATAATCAATTAAAGTGCAAAAGTAAATAAAGTAGATCCAAGGCTATGTATAATTAGCAACCCAAGAAGATGAGGACGGACCAAAAAATGACGTGTAAGTGTGTAACCTTGTCTGCAATGTATCTGTGTATGTGTATGTATATATGTAACGTGGATATCATGACCCATGAAATGAACCATACATGTGATGGTAATAAAAATATCTCAAAAACAGGCTGATCCAAAAACCGTGTCCCAAGCTCACGCATGTCACGTGTGTGGGTAATGCTCCCAACGCCCAAGACCATGTCCTTTTGGTTCCATTTTCGCTATAAATACCCACCCACCTCAAAGTGGATAAGCACAAACATTTGACAACTATTCTTCTTCGGTGGTCACTTTGATCCTTATCCTGTTTGCAATGGAAGTGATTTTCCAGTCCTCAACCTCCTCCAGGTTGAATCCCAACGCTCCAATGTTCGTGCCGCTTGCCTATCGGACGGTGGAAGATTTCTCCGATGAATGGTGGGATCTGGTTCATTCCTCTTCGTGGTTCCGTGACTACTGGCTCCGCGAGTGCTACCAAGATCCCCAATTCCAAAACGAAGTTTTTGACTTCGAGTTCGACCTAGATCTGGGTATCTCATCTACTTTTTATTTTTATATTATTTTCTATTTATTTATGTTTTTGATTAATTGATTGAATTTGTTGAATGAATGTAGAAGAATATGAGAATGAAGGGAAAGAGGAAAAAGAGGTGGTGTCTTTGGAGGTGCTGAAATGGCGAAGCTGTGGAGGAGGTTGGGCCGAAGTACCTAGATATGCTGAAAAGGCTCCCAAGTTTATTAAGCCCAGAGTGAGTCCACGGGCTATTCACCAGCCCAGGTAGATCAGCCCGGTCCAGTACCAGCTCCAGCACTAGGCTTATGTACATACATAAAAATTTCTGTCTTTATTGCAGTTTTAGGATTTCTTTACTTTCTGCACAGGTTGTTTGTAATGTTTTCATGAGATGAATTTGGTTTTCTTGACAATTATGAACTTGTATCAACTAAGATATTTTACTCTTTATAATCTAATTAACTTATAGAGATATCTTAATCTTCATAACTTGATTTACCCTTTAACATTTTAGTTTGATATAAATAATATTGATACGGACAAATATGATTTATCAGTGAAAAATTTATTTTAATTTTATTTCAAACGAAAATTATGTCTATCTCATTAACTGAAATACAAGTGTAAAGTTAATGCATATGATGGTTTTACACTTAATCTTAGAACTTCAGATAAGTTCAAGTGTTGACAAGTTCATTGGCTGATACATTATCATTTTAATATTTATGGAAATTTAATTATTTTAGTTAAATTTCTTTCCTTTCAATATATTTTGTAGAAAAAAAAAGTGATATGTTTTTTATTCGATTCATTTTCCAAGAACTTATTTCAATGATGTGCTTTTATTATAAATTTTGTCATAGATAAGTCTCGGCTAATTTTTCCATTACAATGAATAAGATGATTTTTCCACACTTTAATTCCTTTATTTGAAAAGAGTGCTCATTTGCAGTATAAAAAGACAAACATACCGATGTGTATGGCTTAAAATTTGAACTTTGTAATAAAGACATAGAAATATATTATATATTTATTTTAGGAAAAATATATTTCATGTTTTCATACAGTTTCATGAAATGTTAGAAGATATTTTTCAACCTCATTATTATTAAATTTATTCTTTATGTGAATTATTATAAAGGACAAAGACTTTCTGAACTTTTATTCATGTTAGGCCAGAACACAAAATTATAAGTCCAAAATTGTAATACAAATATGAATGACGCATTAACGAAAGCAAATTTCTAGAGTACAAAATTTTCCGCAACAATCTTTTTCTTCTTTAGAAAAAACTAGAATAATAATCTTATAAGAATCTTAAGCTCACTGTGTCAAAGCACCTCTTGCTCTTATTTATATTTTTTGTTATTAGTTTATGTTTGTTACTTTTTACACATTTAAATTGTTCTGTGTTTGGTGAAAACTAGTTTTATTCCTTTTATCATTTAGTATCTAATCATTTATTATTTGAAATAAAGGTGGGAATATAGTATATTTAAACTATAAAATAATTTTTAACAATTAGAAGGAATTGCTCAAATGGTACTTGAGTTTATGTGGAAATTATAAAAAGCAATGCACCAAAATAATTCTTAAAATGACGAGTAATAATTACATTAATCTTTGGAATTAGAAAAAACAAAGCAACTCAGGTTAAAAATTGTTAAATATACGTTATTTTTGTTTTCTCGCTGCAACTTGATAATATTTTGGTTAAAGTTAATTGGTATTAATGATTTTATGAATTAAATTGACGTAATAATTTTATTTGGGAACTCTCAACGTGTTTTTGGATTTTAATGAACTTTTGGAATCTCTGCATAGGATATGATAAATGAATTCGTAGTCCTGGGTATGGTACGAATTCATCTTGATGTTGATGGAAATTTTCATTTTAACTAAGGACAATTTTTATTAAAAAAAAAATTAGATACAAAGATAAATAGATGAGTATATTCATACTCCATACCTGTCTCAATCTTCTTATCATCTTAATCTTAATTTATTTGTAAAACACACATTTAATTTTTCTTACTTTTATTATAATTATATAATTTTAGTTTAATTATTATTTAATATTTTGTTTGAAATTTCTATAGTTATAATTTTTTATATTTAATATTAAAACAATATATTTTTTATATTGAATATTTAATAATATCATATTTTTTATAATTATTTTTATTTTTTATTAAAAAATATTTAATTATTTTTTAAAAAAGATGAGGATACACTCTAGCATAATTGTGTAGACAAAAATTTTATATTTATTGAATATGAGAATGGAAATATAAAAAGTTTTTATTTCGAAGACGTGATGAGATAGTTAAATCCACCAGCTCCAAAACATGTTTGGATGTATGAACATCATTTCCTTTTCATATCTATTTTCATAATAATAATTGTATAGATACTGATTATTAAGTTTTTTGGAGCAAATTTTTAACCAAACGTTGGTATAATGTATAACATAAACAAATATAACTACTCATTTCTAGCCAACATCCATTATTCCCTCTAAAAGAAACCCTGCATCTTCCTTACCCCTGTATTATATAAAAGCACCATATCTGTCTTCTTTGATCCATCGTTTATGTATGTGATGAGTTTTGGTTTCCCCCCATAAATTGCTTTTATATTCATGGTGTTTATGTCCGTTTATATACATAAGATCTTTGAGTCGGTAGTCTTCTAAGAACAGATAGACTTGTGTGGTACATAATGGGCATGGAAGGTAAAAATATTTATATTTGTGAATATTTTTGAATAAAATTTAGAATAAGTAATTAATATATATAAATATTTATTATTAGTAGATAACAAGAAATAAATATTTTAATATTTAAATATAAATAGATCAGATATGTATCTGTAAAGTCCAAATTTCTGTCCTAAAATTTTAAGGGCTGCTTTTAAGTTGTTGGGTCAAGGGGGGCTGGCCCAAAAGATAAAGCCACCTTAAGTCTGCTCTAATTGTTTTATTGTGCACTTTAAGAACCTACTCCCTTGGTGTTTAGAGTCGCAACCGTCACTCCGCTAGGATTCAGTCTTGAAGCTCTGTCACTCTTGTTCGAGCCAGTTTTGTTCCATGTAAGTTGCATTCCATCCCACACCTTTTTGTTTAGTTCAGTTGCTTCGAGTCCTGACTAGAGTTGTACTAAGTGATTTCGTGCCACTCCGTCCTTATGTTTCCAGTTCACTAAGTCGTCTTAGGAGCTGCTGTGTTTATCTGTTCGCACCAGGAACCTAGCTGTTGGCCCTTTTCCAGGTAGGGAAGCTAAGGCTTACTCATATATCCCGTTTTTCCATGTTGTTTGGCTGTTATTTCGAGATTATGTGGTTGGTGTGATGTTATGTTAGTTGTGAACCCATGAATCTGTTGTTTGGACTGGTGTGTGTGGCTGTTGTAGGAAAATAGTGGCGAGACCTGATAATCTCGCCCAAACAAGCCAGTCTTGCCTATGCTAGATGGACGGGAACTCGCCCAGAACCTTTTTACGCGAAAGGTCGCTCAGGCGACCAGCTCAACTTTTTGGGCGAGCGAGCATCTCGCCAAGGCGAGAGGGGTCTCGCCTAAGCGAGATCCCGCTTGAGCTCCTGCTTCCTTTTTCGAGCTCTTGCCTAGGCGAAGGGGGCTCGCCTGAGCGAGACCCTTCGGCCTGAGCGAGGAGCTGGGCGAGACAATGTGTTTGTGTGGTTATTTCTGAAATTCTGAAATGGTTTATGCTTGTTTGGGTGTTGATTATTGTGTTAAATGCATGAGACAAATCAATATGCATGAGTGATGTGATTCATGAATTATAAATGAGGGTTTTGGGCGTGAACCTTCGCATGTGAAAGGAATGAGGTGGTTGGTATTAAAATGACATGGCATTGGCATGAGATGAAATTCCAGTATGTTGGTTGAGAATGATGAACTGGTATGGATTCACTGGAAAATGAAAGAGATGGATTATGAAGAACTAGTATGCGATGTGTATGTATAAATTTGTATAATCAATCTTTCTTGATTGGTTGAGCATGTTTAGTCCGTGTCAGTGCGTAAATCCTTGGAGTCTCTAGGTGAGACTTTCAAGGTCGCGTTTCAGTGGTCGGGACGTAATTTCATGGCCCCTGTTAGTGGATGTCTATGGTGGTGCCCTATCTGTATAACTAGGTAAAGATTCAAGGTAAGGTTGCATCCTGACACTCTAAGGAGTCGGTTAGTCTCACCTAGAGCGGACTGACTCCTGTGGTGAGAGTAGTAGGAGGCCTAAAATTCATTAAGGGCTAACCTTGTGGTGAAGGAAATTGATTGATTGTAACACTTGTAACACATAGCTCAAGGGTGAGCAGCTCGGGGGTGAGCAGACGCATCCACCACAAGTGCGAAAATCCGGTGAATCCGACCAGGTTATATGTATCTGGATGAGCCGAGTCGTGTCTTAGTGTATTGTCTAACATGCTTGGTTGGTATGTGTATATGGTATGGTGAATATATATTTTGATCGTATGGATGAAAACTTTTATGCTCTAGCTTACCCTACTTTTATTGTTGTGGGGTACTCTCTTTTGCGATGATCACCAACTTGTTGGTGTGAGCAGATGCGAGGAACACCCGTGGACAACAGGGAGGTGATGGTTCCGTCGCATAATCCGCGTGGACTGGACTTTAGTTTCTTTGTGGGCCTTTCTTTAGGGCTATGACCCATGTACTTGTTGTCCTTGGATTTATATACTTTTTGTAAACTTGTTATCCTGTTTTCTGTTGGTATCGTGGTGTGCCTAGTTTTGTAGGGGTGATGTTAAGAACCCCGGGACTGCGCTGTTGTACTATTCTTGTGTAGCGTTTCTTTTAATTACGCTTTTCAATTAAATAGGACGTTACAGTATCATATTATCAGTGTCATATTCGTAGATATCTATTATCTATAAAAAATTAAAATTAAAATTTAATTTATATTCTGTTAAGTTAAATTTGATTAAAATTATATTTTATTATGTTAAATTTAATTAAAATTAAAATTATATTATATATATCATATATATATATATATATATATTCATAAGTGGGTATGCAGGTATAAGTTTTTAAAATATTTGTGGGTATGCAGATAACCAAAAATATCTGTGAGTTTTAAAAAAAATCATAAATATGTTTTAAGTGAGTAATCAACAAATAAATAAACAATTTATTGAGAATAGACATTATCGGTGTTCGAGTCGATCCATTATCATTCCTAATTAGGGATGTCAAAAAAATCCGTACCCACGGATATCCGCGAATAAAACCCGCAACGGGTAAGAAATGGATATTAAAAATGGATACCCGCTACCCGCGGGTATGGGTATTTTTGATACCCGCATGTTAACGGGGCGGGTACGGGTATCATAGTATCCATACCCATGGATACCCGTACCCGCTAAACTTTACCTTATATATATATATATATGTAT
>Ga0099822_1000471_pt1 | contig 37217 bp, 17 predicted proteins | sample CowpeawhiteBW_FD_76839 | JGI IMG/M metagenome (GOLD analysis project Ga0099822, IMG submission 76839) | Root nodule microbial communities of legume samples collected from California USA - Cow pea white BW | ecosystem: Host-associated > Plants > Roots > Nodule | place: USA: California | collected... | reverse complement strand
TTATTTATTTATATATATTTTTTAGATTATTTAATAAATTATAAATAGTTTAGTAATTTAAGCGGGGACGGATATTTGGGCGGGTATATATATATCCCCATCCCCATCCCCAGTTGAAAATTTCGGGTATTACCCATACCCATACCCATACCCAGTCAAAGCGGGGATTCCCCGTCAAAACGGGGATGGGTTCAGATAATACCCACGGGCACAGGTTTATTTGCCATCTCTAGGTGCAGAAAGGAAATATTAGGGTGCGGGAAGGAGCACCCGCGCATTAAGAGTGCTGGTGTGCCCAATCAAAATATTAGTAAGCCTTATGAATTTCAATTCGATGTAGCCCAAATTTACTAATATTTGAAATATGATATAAGCATCCATAATATTAGATAAATGTAATTGTTACAAATTATTTTTTCATAAAATACATCACGTTTATAAGTTCACAATATTCTAAATAGAACAAAGTATCTAATGGACTCTGAAAGATATAAGTGTTTGCTTAATTGAATTTTTTTTATTTTTTTTCACTTGAGTCCTTATTTTTTTTTTAATTGTCAAGTTAATCATTATATTTTGAAAGCTATAACTATTTTGCAATTCTTTTTCATTTGGATGTTAAATATTATTGTAGTTGTATAGAAATAAGTTGAAAGGATCTTCACGCATTGTCTTTGATGAAAATTTGGATTCTCTTTTAATTTTTTCTAAATATTTTTATAGTTGTACTTTCAAAATATAGTGATGGTCATTTATTTTGAAGTTTTAAAATATATTAACAAATTTTTTAAAATATTAATACAGTATGTTTTTAATGTTCAACAAAAAAAATTATACCAAAAAATTTAGTAAAATATCTAAACTTGTAAAAGGGGTTTTAAAGCTCTTATTAAAAGGTTATATGAAAATTTTGTTTAGTTTATAAAACATATTATTACCTTTGAGAAAGTATGTCGAACAAGATAGTGGATTGATTATGTTTTTTTCATTTGGAGTTGCTTGTCAAATGATAAGAAAGGGTTACCTTTGCAAATATATTACTGTAAGGATAAGATTGGTAAAATTTTGACCCATTTTCACAGTGTACTACAAGTCAAAACATTACCAAAATATACAAGGAAATAACATAATATAAATATAAACCACCAAATGAGAAGCTACCTATTTTTCTTATTTAACTCTATACATATTCTCATATGATTCAAGAAGGGTACAAATCACACTTTATCAAATTAATTTTATAAGATTAAATTAAGTAATAAAGTTAACTTTTATAAAATAAATAGCATTAGTATAATATTAGAGTCATTCAAAATTTATCATAATCAATTTTGTAAAATCTATCTCGAAATGTTTAGTCATGAGTTATCTAATCAAATTTATTGAATCTATCTTAATATATATCTGGTTCTTAATATAAAGAATGTATTGAAGATTTTAGATTTCGTAGAGACATAACTCATTTAAAGGATATAGGTATAATCCTTAAAATTCAGAATAATAAGAAAAAGATGAAGACAAATGGTGACTAATGAGCTTAAGAAGTCTTCACATTTTGTAACTAAAAGAATTATGTTTTAATGTATTAATTTTATAATAGTCTATGCATCATTTAATAATTGAAGATATTTGATTTGACAATATAGATTTATAGTTACGAAATTTTGATTTAAGTGAATTTATCTTATTAACCTGAATGTGAGTGCAGAAGAAGAAGCTGAAAAGGAAGATGTATCTTATGAATATGAATATGAGTATGAAGATTTTAAGGTACATTTACTTGTCTTGATATTGATATATTTCTTCACAACATATTTTGGGACCCTCTATGCTTCACCATTGTCTTATTTGGTGGTAAACAGGTCAAATTTCAAATCCCACTATGGGTTTGCTGAATTATTAGTGTTACTGAAAACTAGTGTAAATCTTTACTAAATATTTTGAGATATCAAAATAAATATACAAAATTTTGCAGGTGTCACATATATAAAAATATACTAAAATTAAAATAAATTTATATATATATATATATATATATATTATAATTTATATAATTTAAAAAATTAGGGAGGTCAAAGTACTCCTAAAACTATGAAAAACTCGAGGAAACTGTAATCGTTAAAAAGTTACTCTTAAAAATGTAAATTAATCTAAAAGCCACTTAGTATAAACAAAACATTTAATATTTTATAAAAAATAAAATTTGTAAATATATTGTTTCAAATAAGAAATAAAATTTGTAAATATATTGTTTTAAGATTTTGAATTAGAAGTAGCTTTAAAATTTTGTTAATTGGTTGATGTTTTATAATATCAGCACTAATAGATCATCTTAATGACCAATTTTAACAAGTACAGTACATCATATTAAGAAGTTCAAATAAATGCTTACTTTTTTCTTTTCTTATGTTTTCTCATTCAAACATTTTAAAAAAGTATCAAATTATATGGGGTCTCTTGATGAAGTTGAAAATTAATCTATATATATATATAACTTGTTAATAATTGAGTTAGGTTACGAGTCCCATTAACATGAAAATAATGCAAATAAAATCACTATTAATTATTCATGAAAATAATGTTTGGAAAAGTATAAAATGTAAAAAGACTTTGCATAATGTGTGTTGTATGTGTGTTATAGTTTTGTTTTGTAATGAAATGTCAAAATTGGTTTTAAATATATTCTTTTAAAATATGAATATCTTTTAGTTAAAAAAAGAAAAACATTGTGGAGAAAATTATGCATAATTTCTTTGCGAATAGTTGCAAAAAAGTTAGACACTGGAAAGTAAGAAGATTTTTTTGATAGAAAAATAATAGAATTCAATCCATTGGTATATACACAGGTAATTTGATTTGATTGAATTAGTAAAGATAGGTAACTTGTTATGCCATGTAACGAAAAAAAATTTCCTTAAATATATTTTTTTAAATATAAAATTGTTTTTTTGTTAAGAAAAGAAAAAAATAGTACATAAAATTAAAACAAATGATTATTGAAAAGTATTATTGACATTAAGCTATTATTGTTTAATAGACAAATAATAATTATGAAAAAGGGAAAGTGTGCATATGAACATTACTATTGAAGTCAAATTTGTTGTAATCGATCTCACATATCTGCGTCTGTCTCCTCATCTCACGCTCGATTTTCTCTTTTAAAACTTCCTCCGTAAACCATTCATCTCAAATTATATTTTTTAATTGATTAATTTTTTATTTTTTAATTATAATAAAGTTATATTTTTTAACCAATATAAGGAAGTTTGTCAAAACTTTGTTAAAATCTTTGGTAACCTATAATAGCTCATTACTTAAACCAAACAAACACAATTTTCGCTCATATCATCTCTCATAAATAGTAAATTACTTATTCAAATATTTAAAGTAAATGTAGATTGTTTATAAATGTTATATTTGCATGGGAACTTCCAAAAATACTTTAGAAAATTTTATTGATTACAAGACTCATTTATGAGAATTTATTTTATTTTATTAGTAATAAGACTTTTTAGTCAAATATTTACTCTCTTCTACAAGAGAAGTTTTCTTTTCCAATTTTACTCTCTCCTACATCAGAATTCAGGTTAACTTTCCTCCATTAACTCTATGAAACATTTTTTAAGTATAACATTGCTCAAAAAAGTTTTAACTTCCAAAACGAAATATTAATGTTAACAATATTATTTCAATAAATTTGAGATGTAAATATCAGTGTCATTTATGAAAAAAAAAATAAATAAAAACTTCCTCAACCATTCAAACATTATATTAGTGTCGAACATAATTGAATAGAAGCTGATTTCACTTTTGTTACATAGAAGAATAATTTTATTTCTCATTAGCTCTTTCAAAAAATGTTGGATTTAGACTTTTGGATTCTCTTTAAATTTTTCCTATATTATTATCTTGTTGTGCTCTTCTAAAATGTATGATGGATACTGATTTTAATAGTAATTTAAATACTCGATGAGAGGAAAACAAAAAAAATTTAGTTGAGAATTTGGATCGATGGATTTATCATAATCAATTATTAAGTATCATTATAGCTGTCAAAATAGGTAATTCGACCGATCCGACTCGATCCATTATGAGTTGATCACTTAGTGAGTCAATCCAACCCGGTTCACTAATTAGCGAGCCAAAAAAATTTCAATCCAACCCGGCTCACTAATTAGCGAGCCAAAAAAATTTCAACCCAACCCGACCCGACCCACCGTGAGTTGGTAGGTTAAACGAGTTTACTTACGAGCTCACTTAATCAAAAAAAATTATTTTTTTACTTTTTGAGTCAAAACTAGATCATAATTCTAATTAAAATCTAAATAAACTTTAATACAATCCAAATACAAACCAAAATCACAAAAATACAAATTATCTATGTGTTGGCTAAAAAAATAACCTAACATACCTAAATACAAAGCCAACTTAACAAAAAATACTTTTGTGACTCCTTATTTGAGGGTTGACGAACCAATCAAGCTTACCACGGATTCAACCCGGATGAGCCGGATTTTAAATAAGCCAGGTCAATTTATAAAAAAATTTTAACCCAATCCAACCCGAACGCGTGGCGAGCTGGGTTGATTTGATGATTTCAACCTATTTTAAGAGTTCTAAATATCATGCATTTATAGTCATTGATAAATTCCAAATCATCGTCTTGGTTTGCATAAAATTTCATAGTGAATAGTATTTCCCTGTGACCCTTTGAGTAGCAGACAAAGAAGAGAAAGGAAAGGGGAGGACAAGAGTGGAGCAACCAGGCTAGAAAGCTAAAACCACACACATTTTTTTAGCCTCCACACAACACGCTTTGCCTCCAAAGTTCATCTCACATGCAATACGCGAATAATACATGAAAATAAGATTCAGTGCTACTTTTGTGGGTCTGCTATAATATGTCCGACATATTTTATTTTGGTCATCGAGAGCAAAAGCATATATAAAAGATGCTTGTGTCTCACTATATAAATATATAAACATTAAATTAACTTCAAATAAGAGCTTAACAGTGTGTATGAATTTGGAGTTTTGTGGTCCGAAATCTAGTGCCCTCATCATTCAATCACACTGCTCTTTTATGACTGTACGGAAATCGCTGTCCCAAACTTCCTGCATTTTTCCATCAATGTTAATTAATCGCAAAACAATGGAGCAAGAACAACACCTTCAATTATTTACACATTAACTATTATTTTCAGACACTGCTGCTCCAGCTTGATGTTTGTCATCAAAGAATAAACAAGGGAATGAGAAAAGAAAGAAAAAAAACTATCCACTGAAAGCGTGTGCATGAGTTGTTTCAGAATCAAGCAACGGGGTTTCATTAGATAAACCTTTTAGTTGGCACTCCAAAAATATCCAATCCCATTGGCTAACTCCTCACTAATCGACACATGTTACTGTGATTCGTGAATTTGTGGTTTCTTTTCAACACCACTGTTTCAGGTCAACAGTTAAATATTAACAACAAAAACAAGAAAAGACATCATATTCTATATATTTTCCTTTTTCATTATCTATAACTATCATCTGTCGGAATCAATCTTTATAAAATCTGGCATATATTCTTTAGTAGAGCCTCACACTTTAATGGCATTAATACAAATCGATAACAACCCTTTTTATTATATCTATGCATTATATAAAGAAACCCTAAACCAGGGTGATGGAGTGAAAGAATAGGAGGAAGTTAGACATAGATGGAGAGTGGCGTCACTACAGTTGACTGCGAGAAACAAGTTAGATCATGGAGGCTGCTACGTTCTCTCATGCAACTCTTAGTTCCCACATGCAACTGTGCCACCATTCTAGAAGACCGAGATGTAACAAACGAGTGCCTCCAAAACCCCACCAAATATTACTCACCATCACTCGTGATGAACTCCACCACCATCACAGGCACCATTTTCGGATACCGTAAAGGAAAGGTGAGCTTCTGCATTCAGGCAAACGCCAACTCCAACCCTATTCTCCTCCTGGAGTTGGCGGTTCCGACAACCATCTTGGCCAAGGAAATGAGAGAAGGAACACTGAGAATTGCTTTTGAGAGTGGTGGTGACGGCGAGGACAACAATAGTAAAAACAAGAACACGAACTCACTTTTGTCGACCCCTCTGTGGACTATGTACTGTAATGGGAGGAAAGTGGGGTATGCCGTTAAGCGTAGAGCGTCGAACACTGATTTTGAAGCGTTGAGGTTGATGCGTTCGGTTGTGGTCGGAACTGGGGTGGTGAAGTGCAAGAAAGAAGATGGTGAAGTGGTGTACCTTAGAGGGAGCTTTGAGAGGGTTCGTGGGTCAGAAAACTGTGAATCGTTTCACTTGATTGATCCAGAAGGGGACATGGATCAGGAGCTTAGTGTTTTCTTTTTAAGGTCCAGGTGATCTTTTTGTTTTATTTTGTTTGCACCACTTGGTTTAGCTTTTTGAGCTGTGTTTGATGATAATGGTGAACCAGAGCAAGAAGATGTAGCTAGCCATGGCTTTATTATAGTTATCCTTTCAAATTTTCATTTTCCATCGTTTCGGAGGAGAAGGCCATTCTCGATACACATTTTTTTGGCCTTCCCCTGAAACTATTAAGTGTTTTCTTTTACTGTTGTTAATTGCAAAATAAAAATGAATTATCTGCAGTATCTGTCATTGTATGAAATTTCAAAAATATCTGCATTTTTCCATTTTAATCATAACTATTGCCATTCTGGGAATTATGTTTTTACAGATATCTATAATATTTAATCATCAAGTTATTCTAAAACTAATTTAGTTTCTATTATTATATATGGAGTTGCTTCAACCATTCAGAATAAGGAAATACTCTTATAATTATTTTTTATTATTATATTTATATTATTATACTAAAATTTTAGTATTTCGTTTGGTTATAAAACAGTGAATTTAAGTATAAATTTAATAAAATAGTATAATAGGATTAAATAAAAGTAATAGTTAAAATATTTATAGAACTATTTTTATAACAGAATATATTATACATAATTTACAAAAAAAAAAAGGTAACTTCTGCAAACTTAGTAAAAAAATAATAATACATTATTAGGAAACGCACTAACAAAACCAAATAAATCTGTTTCCATAGATAATATCCGAACCTGTTTTCATTTTGAAATACAGAATTCTCGTATTGATTTGGTACGTGTATAAGTATGAGTAATATCCTATTTTCTCAATTAGATATGAAAATGAGGATGAGTGCGGATATATATATATATCCGTCTTCGTCCTCATACCCATCATAATACTTATTTGTACTCTCATCCTCATCCCTCTTTAAATCATTAAAATTCTAATTGTTTAACTTGTCATAAAATTTATTCACATCTTAAGATATTTTTTTCTCTTGTGACATTTGTACAATTATATTCAAATGATATATGTTAATTAAATATTTTTTATGATTCGCATTTGAATATTTTTACTTTTTTTAATATTTTTATTTATTGTGTATTTTTTTTTCACATGAGAATGTTTAACTCTAGTATTCAATAGCATAAAATTTTCATTTACTAGATAATATAAAAAAAATATCTTCTTTCTTATTATTAATTTTTTGTTTCATTTGAATAATTATTTTGTTTCGCTAAAATAATTTTTGTTATATCTCAATTGTTCGACTAAGTTGATTTTGAAAAGTCTTATAAGACTAAGGTATTTGTTTTATCATATCTCTAATTATACATTTGTCTTCCTTTGTACGATCTCATGCAATGATCTATCAAATTGTTTCTAAGACACTCATTTAATATTTTTTAAATATTTTTATTTATTATTTATTTTTATAATGTAAAATATTGTTTTGATATTTTTTACATAATTATTTTTATTTTCTAACTTATTATCATAAGTGTAGTATTTTTATCATTATAATTGTATAAATAAAAATTGTGTACTATAATATAATAATTTAACGTAATTGCCATAAAAAAATTCATCACCATTCAACATATATTGGAGTTCAAAAGATGAAAGACCTATACTAAATTTTAATTATTATTCATTTAATATTTATTTTTATATGATTTTTATCAAGTGATGTGTTATAATTTTTATTAGTGTATAAAATAGATTCATTAAAATTTTAAAAATTAAAATAAAAAGACAATTAAAATATTTTTAATTTGAATATGTATTTTCCTTTTATATTATTTTTAAAATATTTTTAAATTTTATCAACTAGGTTTCATTAATATTTGCAAATTTAATAAATATTTTGATTCTTACATTACAATAAAATTTCTTATTAGTGATCAATTTTAGTGACAAAAAAATAATTAGTTATTGTAGTGACCAATTTAGATATTAATTTATAAACTAAAAATTATAATTAACTAAAATAGTGTATAAATTGGTCTCTAAAACGAGTTTGTGAGTCTGGTAGAGTATAAGGATGGCTTCACAACAAGTGTTCCTAGTCAATGCATAACACTATACTAACTTATATCCTTTCTCCTTGTGAATGATATAGTATAGCCATACAGCAAATCATCCCATTCAAAATAACACATCTCATTTAATTATCTAGAAATTACCTCCTTGAAATATTTATCAAAAACCTCAATTAGAGGCCAAAACATATCATCTAGATCATAAAGCAACAAAGATTCATCAAGAGCACATTTAAACCACATGCATAACCTTAAGACCCACATGCAATTCAATAAACTAAAATACCTCAAAAGAGACAAAGAGAAAACTTGTTTGTTTGATTCTTTGATCGAATGAACGTGTGGCGTTCCTTATCACGATTGATTACATAGTCCTTGATCTTCAAAAGGATAAAGATAAAGATAAAAACTTAAAGAGAAGACAAAGAGAAAACTTATAAGAATTTGTTTAAAATGACGATTGTTTTATAAAAATAAATTTCAGTTATTAAAAATCTATTTATAGATTAAATATTTTATTATTAAATATTATAGGGTTATCTTTTTATAAAAATCGACTATGCTTTATGTCATTTTGTAAGTTTTCACAAAAATATTTTAGAATTTAGTTTAGACAAAACTTTTCATAATAGTTTGAGAATGAAAAGTAATTTTCTATAATAATTAAAAAAACATATTTAACTTTTTAATCAATAACATACCCACTACTTTTATTTTTTAATTTATCTATTACTTTTTTATTTCATTTATTTGTAATCATATGATGGTTCGCTTTTTATGTTTTTTTTTTAAATTATTGATAGTGACATAATGTCCATATATTTAATTATTTATTATAATTATTTATTTTATTTTATTACTTTTTGTTTTATATTATATTATGCAAAATATGATAAAAAGATCATTTGTGTTGTCCAAGCTAAGAGATTTAGATAAAGAAAAGATAAAAATAAATAAATTTAATCAAACAAAATTGAATAATACGTAATTACATTTATTTATTATTATTATTATTATTAAGAGTGGAACCCTTGTGATAAGAATAAAGTTTGAAGCGTACGTGTTTACTCTAACATGTAACCAAGGACAGAAGAATATACGGACATTGAATTCCATGATTCATACCGGTATATGCATTTTTGGGGAACCGTAGATTATTATATGCTTTACTATGTAAAAAGAAGAAATAGACTTTTGAGTACTTACACCCCCTCCAACTTCAACTAATTATATAAAACACAATTTTATTTATAAATTTAAATTAAATTAGTACTTAATTAAATGTAAAATTAAGCATTCTTTTAAACTTATTATTTCACTTAAAAAAATTAAATTAAATTATTTAAATTATGTAATATTTCATCTTATTCTATCTTTTAAATCGTGTCTAGAAATTGTAAGACCTTACTTAAAATTTATATTTAGATTTTTTTTTTCTATAATATATTATTTTTTATTTTATTTATCAACCATTTTAAAATATAATCCACTAATTAAAATTTAATAATAAAGAAATTTTAATGTTTTAATTTAATATAATATATTCAAATACTATTTTACAATGTAATCTAACAAGTTTTAATTTTAAAGCACTTTTCAAAAAAATATTGCAAGTTATTGTTAATAAAATTATATAAATATTATACATATTAAAATGATTAATATGATTCACTATTTTTAGTGAAAAAAATAATTAGTTGAGTTAGAATCATGAACTATATTTATCCAACGTTTAGCGTAAAAAGATAAAGACTATTGATGTCAAATTAATGTTCGCCAAAACTTAAATTTGCTTGAAGATTATTATCATATTTTTAGATTCATGCATAATTCTGTAACTATTGGAATTCAAATAAAAAAATTCTAAACTTTTTTATATAGTAAAATTTGACCAATTAAATTATAAACAAATTGATTTAATATGAATACGAAATAAGAGGAATTAGAATAATTATCTTATAACAACCAAAATATAATCTCTAATTCACTTTTCAATCTATGTCTATCATTTCCATCAAAATATTCTTTTAATAGATCATGTTATTTTTATGAAATTTGATCTGTATGCATATTTCAACATAGTTCTTTTTGTTTAAATTCAAAATTTTCCATGTAACCTTCTAAATGAGTTATACAAAAGTTTTCAAATAATTATATATATATATATATATATATATATATATATATATATATATATATATGTGTGTGTGTGTGTGTAAAATAATACAGTAAATATTTTGTAAAAACTGAGAAAATTAGCACTCTTGAATTAAAGTCTAAACAAAAAATACACCCAAATATTTATTTCCAAATAAATTTATGTTAGAATCACAGTCAACTTTGACATTTCCAAACTCTAGTAATTATTTGTCATTATATAAAATGTTATTAAAATAAAAAATAATAATAAGAAAATAAACACTAAACTTATGATAAAAATTATACTTCACGAAACATAAGTAAAGTGTACCTATTATAAAAAAATATAAATAAATACATAAAGGTTACATTAAACCACTTATATTGTTATCTATGAATAAAAATTAAATTAGCTAACTTTTCACCATAATATTTTTCTCATCGAGTCATCATACTCTCCCTAATATGAATATTGAAAAATTTAAGCACCAAAAAATTCAAATAGAGTATTACTCATGCTTCTTAGATTTTTTTTTCTATAGCCATATGCACCAACTCCTTAATTTAAAAAACAACATAAGTAAAAGCAATTGAAAATTAAAATCTATGTTTTTCATTCTCTAAATCATCCAAATAATCATAGTAATAGCAGCTACTTTAATCACTTTAAGCAAATAACTATAAATAACTATAAAGAGACTTCATAAATTGAACAACAAAAATCAAAGAGGAAAATTGCAAATCCTGGAAAATCCCTTTCAACCATTTTGAGAATCACATAGTAATAGAATAGTGAAAGAACAACCGAGAGAAAGATTCAACATTGTTTTCACACAAAGAACACGTACAGCATAAAACCACACTTTTTTTTAACTTCCAAATCAATAGGTAAATTGTCATACAATAGTTTCCAAATAACCAAAATTTGAGTTGGTGGCACAACATGTAACCAAATCAAATTCCCCTAATTTACACATTTCATACGGAAAGATTAAAAGTTTTAGGCAACTTTTTGAGAAATGACACACCTATCATCTAAAATGCAATTATGCATATCTTTATCCTCATTAACCATAAAGAAAGAAAATTTACATAAATTGACAACAAAAGGAGGAAAAATGCACTGATCTAACAACAAAGTATAATATAATATCCGCACTCAACCCATTTATAAATGGATATTAAAATATCGGCTATCCACTACCCTCTAGCAATAGATACCCGCTAATAATAGATACTCGCAAGTATCAACTATCTGTCAAATTTTATCTGCATATATCTCTAAATACGTCTAATCATGTACCATTAATATTATAATGGATGGATAGATGGATACAAAAATCAATACATTAATTTGTTTAAGTTTTGTGTTCTTATTTTTAAAACACCTTCTAAAAATTTCATATGAATTATAATTATATTAGTTTTAAATTAGTAAGTAAAAAAAAATTGTAGAATTTAATCGTATATTTTATTATTATTTTTAGTATAAAGTAAAGTCACCCAGATGAAGGAAAGAGTCAACAGTTAAATTAACCAAAAATAATATGTAACTTTAAAATACTAATTGTAACATTATATAGATTTTTTAATAATTTAACATTCAAACCAAGATGTATTAGTTTTAAGCTAGTAGCAATTATTTAATATGTAAAATTTCTCATCCTTGAAATTTTATTTATTTATTCATTATTTTACTCTTTTGTTAGTGATTGACTGAGTAGATGTGAAGTCTTATACCCTATTTTAGATCACCAATCAAATAAGCTTTTGGTGATATTGGAATCCAATTAATTCACTTATTTATTTTCATATACAAAGAACATGTTACTAAACTAATAATAGGCCATTTCTATAAGAAGAAAAAAGAAACATCTATAAGATAGATTTTCCCATACACACATTGGAATGCTCCAAGTACCTCCATTACTTATACAGAAAACACACATTTAGAACCATTATATATTTTTAAGTTATTTTATCATCAAATTGTCAAACAAAATCCCAGTAATTGATTCAATATGAAAACCAAAATCATTTCAGCTTAATAAATTCATTAAAAATTAAAATAAAATGGATTAAATGATAAGACAAAAAAATTTGAATAGAGTTAGTTTTTCTCTTTCAACCTAATCCAATTGAATGACGATATTTGAATTGGCATTGATTGTATATATATTTATCACATAGTAACATATGGACAATCAATCGGTATTTTTTTTTTCCCGTTGACAAGTCCACCATTATTAGATTAGTTTTTTAAGAAACTACCGGTCAACTGTTTCTTTTTCCTTCCTACATTATTTTATCTGCAATCCAATACAAATTTCAATTCCAAATCCTTAATCCTATAATTGTTTATCTCGTAAAATGTATACATATTAACTTAAACCTTTAATTAATATATTACTAACACGAAGTTTCAATTTTAAATACGCATAGAATTATCTAAGTTTCGTTTCTCTAAATTGATTTACGTTGAATCCATCACACGGTATTATTTTAAAACATTCTCAAAATACAACACGTAACTATGTATCTGCAACGTTCCAGAGTCATCAACCACTCGATGTGAACATGCCCAAACGTGAACTACGCATACAAGTTTTTAAAAAATATCTAACGCACCATTATGGCAGAGACAGCAACGTGATTCCATAATCATAAATCATATCATATTATATCCCACCAGGCCAAACCCAAACGCTCCCTTACCAATTTCTGGTACCCAGATTTTCAGACACCATGCGCTGGCAGTGACAGTGTTTTTGTTCGTGGAAGTGTTTTCGCGAGAAAAAAAAACATGACAAAACTCACGCACCTAATTGGGATAATCAAGGACAAAGCGTCGCAGAGCAAGGCGGCGCTACTCTCCAAACGCACCACGCTCTCCTTGCTACGCGCCACCAGCCACGACTGTTCCGCGCCCCCAACGAGCAAGCACCTGGACATGCTCCTCTCGTCGGGGGACGGGCCACGCGCCACAGCCTCAGCCGCGGTGGAGGTTCTGATGGACCGGCTGCAGGGAACGAACAACGCCGCCGTGGCACTCAAGTGCCTGATCGCCGTCCACTACATCATCCGCCGCGGCAGCTTCATCCTCCAGGATCAGCTCTCGGTCTACCCCAACTCCGGCGGCAGAAACTACCTCAACCTCTCCCACTTCCGACACACCACCGACCCCACCACGTGGCAGCTCTCCTCCTGGGTGCGGTGGTTCGCACAGCACATCGAGCAGCTTCTCTGCACCTCCCGCGTCCTGGGATTCTTCCTCGGAACCGCCGGCGACAAAGAGAACAGAGAAGACAGAGCGTCGGGTCTCTGCAACGGCGATTTGTTGAGCGAGTTTGACTCTCTGGTGGCTCTGGTCGAAGGGCTTTGCAAGAGGCCCGAGCCCAACGGGAACCTCTTGGTGGAGGAGATTGTGAAGCTGGCGCGTGGGGATTGGGGCGTGGTGCAGGCTGAGGTGCGCGTGAGGTTGAACGAGTTTAAGGAGAGGTTCGGGGGGTTTAAGTTTGGGGAAGCGGTTGAGTTAGTTTGCTGTTTGAAGAGGTTGGAACAGTGCGAAGAAAAGATGTTGGATACTATGGATGAGGCAAGAGACTTGAAATTGTGGGATATGGTAACCCTAGTGAAGGACATGGCTGAGATTGAACTCTACAGAGAAGAGAGTAAATTGCGGAGAGACACCCCAAAAGTAAGGGTCAGTGAGTCCGACCGGTTTTCGGGTCGGGTTCTCAGTAACCGTCACCTTCTCTTGTTTCCCTCCGGCAGATTGTTGTAACATTTTTTACGGTAATGTAGATAAATACCACAACAGAGAAACCCAATTTTTTTTTGTCCTTTTGTATTTTTTTTATTGTTTTTTTTTGTAATTATATCATGATTTTTAAATTATATTTATTACTTTTAAATTTAAAAAAAAAAAAAAACTGTTGTTGCATCGCATCATCATCACTCGTGAATAAATAAGATGATAATGATTGAGTTATGTGTATATCTTATCTTTATTCATGAATAAATAAGCCACCCCAGCTAAAAAAAGGTAACAGCACTACATAGTGTGTTAAACCAATCAGATGGATGATGCAATAAATAGGTTATATAAAGTCCCACCCACTACACCAATAATGTAAGCCCACTGATGTTACTTTTTTTTATTCTACTGTATTACAATATTACTTTTTTTTTCTCTAAAGTAAATATTTTATAAACTTTATATTATAATTAATGTTTGCTTTTGTTATTGCGAGAAAAATATATAGTCTTAGATTTTTGAATATGTGTATAATCATATAATAAAGATATCCTAACACTTTGATAAGTTAGGTTATAATAAAAAAAAAACATAAAAAATTCACAAACCAAAGCGTCACTATTTAGGCAGAAATTTGGTTTGATGACCGTATTACATCCATCTATGGGATGGATTTACTTGTTTTGAAAGTTAATATACACTTAGTTCAAAATTTGAGATCGGAATAAAGAAAAAAAAATTACATATCATATTACATTGACCGAAATAAATAGTTAATAAAGAAAACATATTTTGAAAAGATCAAAATAAACTTTACTGTATAGGATGAAAAAATTATGTTATAACAGTACAAATATGCAAATTTCGTATTATCATATTTCTTCTTCTATTTATATAGATTTTTTTCAGTTGTTATGTATGCACTTATTAAATACTTTATATAATTTAAACATTCTCTAATGGTGATTGTGTTGATGTTCTTTTATAGTAGAAAAAAGTATAATCATTGTAGGGATCATTATTAAGTTATGTTATTAGATGATTCAACTTATTACAAATAAATTGTATTATATGTTTTCTTTTTATAATAGTAATTTTAAAAGTCATATCCATCTCAATTTCTATTTAATCATCAATGTAAAAATTTATTATCGGTACATCAAATATATTGGTAGTTGTATTGTCCTGATCGTCTTACTCTACTTTCAACCTGATTCATAAAAATTTATGAGTCTAGAAGTTTGGGCCTAGTTGATATTTTATTAAGATATTTTTTATATAGGAGAGATATTTCAATGAGTCAGTATTATTTTTGTAATCACTTTACCTATAAATTACAGGTTAAATCTTCAGGAGAAACTATTTTCTGGCATCAGTGTGTCTTTTATTTCACATTAAGTCAAAGAAAACTCTTAAAATTTTATCTTCGGAAAAGTATATTCAATTTTTTTGCCTGAACATATGTAAACTAATTTTATCTTATTTAATTATAAGGTAATTATTGTAAAAATTAACAAATTGATCATATATGTGTGATTCAGATTCTTTATGACATGAATTCTGAATTTGTTTTTCCTCTCTTGAAAAGTAAGCTCAAATAAATAAATATTAATGAACTTTTAATGATTAAAAAATCAACGGGTGGAACATTGAGAGACTTCATTGAAAAGGAATAATTATTCCATTGGTGGTATTACGTTGCTCAATGGATTTTTGACTTATCATAATACGTAGTTGAAATGGTAAGTTAGACTTTTGCTTCGTTTGTTTTTATTTATATCCCATGCATATTTGGTGACAGGTAATTTGGATTTGAATATTTAGAATTTTGGATGAATGTTAATTTCTTAAAATACTTTTTTATATTAAATTATATAATTAGGATAGTTACCAATAAAATTATTAGTTGACTGGTATAATGGACTCACGTAGCATCATGTAAAAAAAACGGTGGGCAAAAGATGGTTTGATTTGATTTATTTTATTAGGCCTAAATCAGAATTCAATTTAGAATGATTAAACGTAAATCAATGTAAGCCTCATTTGTGAAGGTGCATTGATGTCATCCACATGAATTAAGTATACATAACATCTTTAATTTATTTTTTGGGTGTGTATAATAATACAATATTAATGATCATGTGAATTTAGTCGCGAGAATTACCTTGCTACTTTTAAATCAATCATCTTTATATGTTAATTTTGATAATGTCTTATGCAAGCATTCCTATAAATATTAAATTAGGATGTTTATATGTCCTTATATTTATTAAATGTTAGGTATAAAATATATTTTGTTTTCGTACTAATTATTTTAAAATGGATTTATACCGTCGTGACTTTCTAGTATCCGACCTAATTCATGTAGATAGATAAGACGTTTTAAAGTGGACCTAAAATCTATAATCTATAAATTGAGCTTATGTTTATCTTGTTATTTATTTATTTTATTAAAATATTTTGGATAATAAATATATTTTGTTGTTCGATTATTATTTTTGTAACTAGTTTTACCTATAGATTAAAAATTAGCTTCCAAGGGGTCGAGAAAACTATTTTTCTCGCATCAATGCTTTTTATTTCACGAAGGTGATAGATTAGGAGAATTATTTAAAATTTTGTTTTCGATAAACTCAATTTTTTGTCGGAATAACATTCATATTAGAAGTATAAAAATGTATTTAGTCCTAAATAAATTCAAATAATGCATTTTAACTTTATGAATTTATAATTTGTACTTATATATAAAGAAGTTTTTATTGTGTGTATATATTCTATAATTCTAATTTATCTTTTATAATATTGTTAACTAACTTTTTAATAATAATTGTTATATTCATTTTTTTTAAACTGTTATGAATTTATTTATTTTTTTCTGTTTCTTTATTATATTTGTATTTTTTACGTACTTCTTATTATAACTTAAAATTATTTTTACTTATAATTCAAAAAATATAGTGTGACACGTGGGTTTCTGCTGCTATTTTTACCTCTTTTACTTATATTTATCTTTTTAAAGTCACCTTTTAGTTTTGTGATTTACAATAACTACTCATAAGAAGTGGTTGTCATAAAAGATTGAGAGTATTTTTAACGTGTAGTTATAATAATTAATAAAAAGTAATTATTGTTATAACTATTTTTTATGTATTTATTAAAAATTTATCATTTTTATGTTTTGATAACTATTTTCCTCAGTAATAATATTTATTACAAATAAAGTGTATTTGCTTCTTTTTTTTATAGTCATAACAAAAATATAGAAGTCTGTGTTTCTACTTGTGTTGATAATGGAAATTAGTTTTATGTGTCGTTTAATAATAAATTACGATAACTTTTTACTTCTATAATAACTAGTTTACTAGTTTAAATGATAATTTTGTTCTTAATTTCACAGGAGTCATACTCATTAAACTTTTGATTTTACTGTTCATAGTGCGACTAATAATGAATACTTGATTAAGTCTTAGGGAGTAAGATTAAACTTTATTGTATTTTGATGTATAAATTAGTGGAAGAATTTCCTATCATAATACTGAAATAAATTTTAATTATATTTCGCCCTTCTCTTTGGGTTTTCACCGATTTATAAGATAACTAGTTAAGTGTCGGAAATGTAACCACTACAATTTGTTTTTGGTGTTGCTGAGCTCAATATACGGACGTAGCCCACAAAAAAAAAAGGTTTGGGTTAATATGTTTGAACTCCGAAAGTACGAAAAACCCAAACTATTTTTTATATTTCAATAAAAAAAAATCCGAAGAGTTTGGGTTATCAATCCTTGCCAAAATTACTTTACATTATTATTTGGGCTTTTACACCCTGCACCCCTGTAACTTATTAGTTCACCACCTAAAAATTTCATCCGTGCAGCCGATTTCTGAATTGCATATTACCTACATTTTTTGGAAAAGATTTACAGAATAAAATTTCTGAGATAAAAGGCAGGTATCTTGGTGGAATCGTAGGAAGTTTTATCAAATACGTGAATATAATTTTAGACTAATATATTTATAGGTCAAACTTGAGAGTATTTAATACATGATCAATATTGTTAATATGAGATAATATATATTTCTTTTATGGGCTGACATCACTTCTTAGAATAAATAACTTTTGATATTCACGATGTATCATAAAAAATGAAATGTATATCTATATGTTTGATAAAATGAGATTGAATCTTATGGTGGTAGATTCAATTTTAATTATTATTTAGATATATAAATTTTGTATTTTATAAATCCTCCTAATTAATAAAGTATTATTTATCTTTCAAAAGTGTTGTTTGTTTTTCTCATAAAGTATTTATATGTTGATTTATATTTTTTATCAACTATACATATCAACTATTGAAATAAGAAAATTTGAAAAAAAAAGTATATGTAATTCTCTTCAAGTTACATTAAAAAAAATGTTGTTTGGAATTTGAGTGAAAAGACGTTAAACATTAATTTACAAGAAGTAGTTAAAAAGTGTTTCACTTTGGTTTTTAAGAAGTTAGAGAAAAAAGATTTGCCATAGTTGGTGAACGAGTGTTAATTTGCAAGGGTTGAGTGGGTCAGTGTGGTTGTGATGCTTCTTTGTCTCTTCTCAATAACTTCTCAACACTTTCTGCATTTCACTCACCATACCATACCAACCAAATTTTTCTTGGTATGACTAATGAATGCTTCAATTACTCAAAAAACTATTGCCATGAATTATTAGCTAATAATAATGCTAACATAAATTCATATTAAAAATTTTATTTTATCTCCAAAGACATTTTTGTTGAAATTTATGCGTCAAACTTTATTTTTATTTAATTAATTTTAATCAATATTTTATTTGAAGAGTCTAACTTATCCTAATTTTTTCATGTGTGAAATTTCGTCTCACCACTCATGAGTGTACGGTTATAGATTGAACTTAATTTTTTTGCCACGTTTTTTTTAAAGAAAAAAACAAAAATCCTCAGACTTAGAATAGAAATAAAACAAACAATCCCGTAGACGATGTAATTATAAAATTAAATATAAATATTCTTTTCGCATTTAATTTATGTTTCTCTACGTTAAAAGGAAATTTTTTTTTAAATAAGAATTTATTTTAAACATTTTTTCATAAAATTATCTTTTCTGTTTATATATATAAATCAAGGAACTTTGATTGTTGGGGAAATAAAATACGAACACGAGTATATTATCATGTTTAAAATATGAGGATTTGTTAGTTACATCTTTTTCTTATAAGAAGAATCACTTTTCATTCGAACGTAAATGCTTTTTAAAAGACCACGTTCCATTTTGAATACTTTTCTTTATTAAATTAGTTTTTTTTTTAATATGTTTTATAAGGGTAGTGAACATAAATTAATTTGTAAAAAGTAATACCCTAGTTATAACTTTCAAGAAATTCTAATTAGATAAAACATACAATTGAGATAAAATGACCTTTTCCCCCCTCATTCTTATAACACCACACACTACTAAACTGTATAATATGAGTAGATTTGAAGATAAGAGTAATAGTAAAACACATTATGTTTAAAATACATATTCTCTTAAAATAAGATTTTTTTTTATTGTAATAGAATAGAAATTAATTTCTGAAAAATCATACTACATTTAATGTTAAAATTTAAAAACACAATCATTTTTAAAAAAAAGTCCAAAAATTTGTTTTAATTTTTGAAGATAACAGGATATGTTGAATATTTTGTCATAAAATTCGTTTTTAAATGGTATTTTATAATTATAAAGGAACATATCAATGTACCGCTAATTTGTTAGGATTACTTATATATATTTATCACAATATTATAAACAGTATGATATTTGATCAGAAAAATATTCTTTTGTAATTTAATTAATGTTTCTTTACGTTAAAAGGAAAATATATTTTTTTAAACGGTAAAAAATTATATTAATTTCTCATCCAATTTCATACAATTTATAAATAAATTAATAATTATATATACCTAGTCATAAGATATTATGTTGGTATATTTATATATATAGTATGAGATTTGCCATAAAATTATTGATATATTGACATAAATAGTATGAGATAGGTCAAAAAATTAGTAAGTTATCTAAAAGAAGTTATTTTATGCTTGCAAAGGAATGTAAATTAATTTTTTAGTATTATTTAATCAAAACGGGGAAACTTGATTGGGAAAATAAAATAAGAATAAAATTATATTACTACGTTTAGAATATTAAGATTCATTAGTAGCGACTTTTTGGTTTATAACAATTCGCTTAATTTAAATGATTATTTTGAATTTTTAGTCATAAAATGAACTATTTCTTAGAAAAAGATATTTATGATTATAAAATTATTTTTTATTTCTAAAAATAATCATTAAACTATTTAATATTATATTATCAAACATAATCACTTAAAAAGAAATCACAAGTTTCTTCCATTTTAAAATCAAGAGGTTAATTTTAATAATTTATAATAAAATTAGTTATTCGTAATGTAGCATAAAAAAAAATGTGACATTAGATCGACAAATAAACCTAGTAAGCCCTTAGCCTCTACAATAGGATTATTATCTCGTTTACAACATTTTAGTGTAGTAGGGTCAAGATACAAAATAATACAGCATGCAATGATTCCTTCTTCTTTATTTTATTTTATTTTCCTTCAGTCACATTGGTAATTATAATCTAAGGAATAATGATAATAGTAATAATAAGGATGATTATAAAATATTAGGGTTTTTCTTGAAAGGAAGACGTTGGTTAAAGCGTGACTTGGTTGGCGGTTCGAGGGCAGGCCCACATCACAACGAAGTGGGCCACGATACGCGACAAGCTCGTGGTGGGGGCCCATGGAACAACCAGTTTCCACCTCATTGCTAAACGTGGCCCACTCCTAACGTGTTTCTCTTCCTTATACTTGTCAATTTCCTCATTTCTCTCTCATTATTTAATTTTAAATAAACAATAATTAATTAGGTTAACTTATGCTCCTAGATGAAACCCTATATAATAATTAATTAATTTAAATGAAACGCTGTATAATAATTAATTAATTAGGTTAACTTATGCTCCTAAATAAAACACTTTATCATCGCAACGCAACTTCTCGTCGTGCCAGTCTTGGATTCGACTGTTCCAGCACACGCATAAGCCAAACACCTCCTTTGCCGCTTCCAATTACCACGTCCTCTTCAAAACGACGTCGTCGTATCAGCTTCACCCAAACTAACGCGTAACACTCTTCGTTTTTGTCATCACACGTGTAACCAACACAAATGTGACACGCTGCTTTAACACTCTTCTAACTGTATTATCCATTTTCTTATTTGCAAATTTTATTTAAAATTACGCAAAGTCATTTATACGTTTCATTTCATGTTTAACGAGTTCTCATGTAGCTTTTAACATGGTTTAAGCTAAATTAATTTCAATAATAAAACTGTTTAATTTTTTTAATCAATTTTGTAAACCAAATACATGATAACATACAATTATTTTATAATTTTGTTATTGTTGATTTCTTTTAAAAGTTTTAAATCTTAAGTTATAGTTGATATTACAAGAAAAGTGATGGAAAACTTAAAGTGAAAATACATGTATACCTAGATTTTAACATGTACGCTTAATTTTGTTTACAAATTAGAAAAATATCGAAAGTTTTTGAGATAACGTTAAAAGAAGTGAAAAATGAAAACTATTGACTAATTTTGGGTCCAAACCTAAAATATGAAAACTTTTAAGAATAATACAAAATCGAACAAAACAAAAAAGGAAGATGAACATTTGAAACAAAGTCATACAAAATTATTCGTATTATTACACACCTAGTTAAGTGTTGAACATTTAACTCATCAAACAAAATATCCAACAATTTGTCTTCTTTACATACTACACACAAACAAAAAAAATGTTTACATTAAACTAAACAAATTGGATAATTTTGTTTGAAAACAATTATTTCTACTACTTGTTGTGTAACGAATATATTGGATTCAATATAATAAAGCAAAACCGGGCACACATACGCTGGCTGACACGTGTAGTGTAGCCTTTGGAAATTCCCAAAACACGAAGCGAATAAGTACCCGGTTGAAATAATATTTAAAATTGATATTAATGTATCGTAATAGAAAAATAATATTTAAAATATATTGGTTAGATAAGTTATTAATAGATTTATAGATGAAGATAACCCGGTTATCATTATTCTAAAATAAAAGAAATATTTGAAATAAAGAGTTACCGATACGGATTTAATATAGAATATTTAAAAATATTTTTCTTTATATCATATCAAACTCGTAAGATGAATATATTAGATTAAAATTATTAATCTGAAAAGTTTTGATTAGAGAGCGGCGGAAGCAGTTGGGGTGAGCGAGTCAATAAACACAACAAAAGAACGCGTGGAGAAGAGTAGGGAGTGGGAGGGAGACTGAGTAAAAGCATAGTATGGGTGAAGACTTTATGTTATAAATAAATAAATAAATAAAAATTGGGATGCATTGAGAATATAAAGAAGAAATTAAGAATAGCATAGAGAAAGGGGAATCTCAATCAATCAGGTAACGGAACTTTTTTATCAGTTCCGTTGCAGAGCGAGCTTAGCTGTGTGGAGACGACAACTACCACCCATTTCCAAAGTTACAGAGAGGACATTACCACCTTGTTTCTTCCGTCCTCAACTATCTTCCTCCCAATACGCTAATTATAAACCTCGGATTTTCCTTCCGCTGTCTTTTTATCTCTTCGCACGCGCTTCTTTGCTTATACGCTAAGATTTCAATCGCCGATCTGCTTTTCTTTTCATTCATTCCTTCCTTCGTTCGACGCCGAAATGTGGTGGATGATGGGTGAGGCTGGAGGGAATTACTCTTCTAAGAAGACCGATGATCTGTGCAGCAATGTTTGTGGTCAGGTATGTGTTATGGAAAATTATTTTTTTTATTAATTTTTTTTTCGTTAACAGTTTTTCTGACTAGTCGCCTATTGGGGAACTCAAATGCAATGGTTTTTCAATGTTGATGTGGATTGCTACTGTGTAATCTATATCGGTGGATTGACAGAAATTTTCTCCTAGATTTGCTCTTTTTCTGTTTTTTGTTTTTATTTTTTTCTTAAGAGGAATTTGGTGTGCGGGAGAGATTTTCGTGATCTGAACTTAGGTATCCGATAAAGCTGCGGTTTCGGATGTTTTAGCGGTTTTTTCTTTTTTTCTTTTTCTTTTCTAAGTTTAGCAAACCTGCGAAACTATTTTTTGGGATTGTAAGTGAACGCAGAGGAAGACACCCTTTCTCTCTTCTTCTTTATTCTTCCTATTTTTGGAAGATTTTTCATCTGGGAGGGAAAGGGTTTGCGTTTCTGTTGTAGAATAATTGGGTTTGGCCGGGTGCAAGGTTTCTCGCACGAACCGCTTGCATTTGGGATTTTCCGGGGCATGATTCGTATCGCTACATGATTCAGCTCTGGTTGTGATTGCAATCGGTGATCAAAGTTGTGTGATGCTTGAAATTTTGCACCAATAGAGAGCAGCATTGGGATTTTGATTTTTATACGATTGTATGATTCTGCATCACATGTTTATTGCATGATTTTTCATTGTCCAAGGTGTTTTTTCTTACATGCCTGTTCCTTAATTTTGCAGGAATCAAGTCAAGTTTCAAGCATGTCAAGGGTTCGTTGCATTCTGCGTGGTTTGGATGTTAAAACCTATATCTTCATGTTTGCGGTTGTCCCAATGTGCATCTTTGGATTCTACATACATGGGCAAAAGATCTCATACTTTCTGAGGCCCCTATGGGAAAAAGCACCGAAGCCTTTCAACATCATCCCTCATTACTATAACGAAAATGTGACCATGGAGAATCTCTGCAGACTTCATGGCTGGGGAGTCCGGGAATATCCTAGACGTGTTTATGATGCCGTGTTGTTTAGTAATGAGTTGGAAATACTAACCCTGCGATGGAGAGAACTCTACCCTTACATAACTGATTTTGTTCTCCTTGAGTCAAATTCTACCTTCACCGGATTGCCCAAGCCTCTGGTTTTCCAAAGCAATAGGGAGCAGTTCAAATTTATCGAGCCACGGTTAACTTATGGTACTATTGGTGGGAGATTTAAGAAGGGGGAAAACCCATTTGTTGAGGAGGCATATCAGCGTGTAGCATTGGATCAGCTCCTGAAGATAGCTGGTATTAGTGATGATGATTTGTTGATTATGTCTGATGTGGATGAGATACCAAGCGCTCACACTATTAATCTCCTGAGGTGGTGTGATGAAGTACCCTCAATCCTTCATCTGCAGCTGAAAAACTATCTCTATTCATTTGAATTTCGCGTGGATGATAAGAGTTGGAGGGCTTCAATTCACAGGTATCAGACAGGGAAGACAAGGTATGCACATTATCGCCAATCTGATGACATGCTGGCTGATGCTGGGTGGCATTGTAGCTTTTGCTTCCGTCGGATCAGTGATTTCGTTTTCAAGATGAAAGCCTATAGCCACTATGATAGAGTCAGATTCTCTCACTATTTAAATCCTGATAGAATTCAGAAGGTGATATGCAAAGGTGCTGATTTGTTTGATATGCTGCCGGAGGAGTACACTTTCAAGGATATCATTGGGAAAATGGGACCAATACCACATTCCTATTCTGCAGTTCATCTTCCTGCTTTTCTTCTGGAAAATGCTGAGAAGTATAAATTTCTTTTGCCTGGAAATTGCGAAAGAGAAAGATGATTTTGGAAAGTCATTTCTGATACTGGCTTGTTCTGAGCTTGTAGCTTGTACAGCTCAAGTGACTCTCCCCTGAGTTTTTAACTGTGGTTGTGATGATTGTGTGTCAGTTTCACTCATACAGCTGTATCTTTGTCCAGTGAGATATATTCTTTGGGAATTCATTCATTTCAGATAAATTCTTTGATCTAGAGGGAATTCTGTACATAGTTTAGACCTGGACTTCATTGGAGAGGAGCAGCAGCATTTCTACCTATGAGCGACTGAAAGTTCTGTTTGAGAAGAGGCTTGTCTTCATGAACCGTGTTTATCATTAATGTGATTGATCCCAATACACGAGAGTAGTCTAAAATCCCCCACTTTTTCCTGTATGGGAAGTTTTGTTTTGCAGACCAATTATTTTCGTATTATTCTTTGTTTATGCTAAATATCTAATCCGATTGGTTGGTCTACTATATCATTATATCATCACAATGCTGACTCAGTTCTTTGCATTATATAAATATACTCTGGTGTATTATTCCCTTAATTTATCTTTCTTCATTATAATGGTATTCTCAGAGAACAGGTATCTGACTGATTTTATATTATGTATTTTTTTAGATCATTTGTGCACGTCTTTTCCTTCTGAAGTTTTCCTTTTGAACCATTTCCCAGTAAGACATGCGTGTTCATAATCAACGACTTCTAAAGTTTTCTAATAGATTAATTTTAACCATTTCAGAACAAGTGTTATGTGTTTTGTTTACTATCATCAATAAAGTGCTCTTGTTGAAATTGAACATCAAAACGGGCTTTTGTTCTGCCTTTTCTATTGATTGACTTGAGTCTTCATAACAGGATTGGTAAGGGTGATAAGAGAGAATTTCATTGTTTTATATTTAATCTATAATTTAAGAGATAGCTGTTAAGTTCTCTTTGATATAATTTTCTATGATTCATATTATCAACAAATTATACGTGGGGGAGGTTTAGTCTGTGTTCATGAATGTATGTAGCCCAATGTAGTTTATTATCTTTTCTTTTTCTACTATCACAAATTTGTTTTGTATCATTTTGGGTATTTTTGGTTCAAGAGAAGTGAACATTATGAGAGTTTTTATTTTTTTTATTTTTGAACATTACTTCTAATTTCTTTGATTAACAAATTAAAATGGAAGAAGAGATGAGGAAAATTTATAATATAAATATATTCTTAGAAATATTGATCACATTTTCATTATGATATAAGTTATATATCTTAACAGTATTTAATCATATAAAAAGGAAACATTTATTCCGTAATATATTTATACTACGGAGAGACTAACTTTAAGGTTAAGGAAATAATTAGAAAGTCAACTCATGTGAAAGTCAACTCACAATTTGACAGCGCATGTCACGTGTTGAAACTCCTTTATTAATTATCTGTAGTGTTTTTAGTTTATAAATTATAGATACTATGACAAAATCTTTATTTTTGAATAATTAAATCTATAATAAATCTATTTTAGATATAAACATTATAATTTACATTTATAACGAATAATTTAAATCATGAAGTAAGGTTATTTCTATCTATTAACATTTAAAAAAAAACAAACTAAAATTGAGGTAAGGTATAAGGTTAAAAGATGTTAGATTAAGCAATTAAGAAAATCTTTCCCCATATAGATTATAATAGACACATAGAAGATTGTGTTTTAAACCTTCCTTCTTTAACAAGAGAATTTTTCTTTCACGATAACATTTTGAAGGATTTTTATTTATCTTTTGTATCTTTTAATATTTATAGTTTTGAATTGAGTTTCAACATCAATAGTGAAAATCAACATTGTATTATAACATAATTAATTTATGATAAATATATAATATAATTTATATGTTAAAAGAATTAGTAGCTATTAGTTACATATTTTTATTATGATATGATTAATATATTTAGTAGTATTTATTTATTACAATTTTAATTAATATAAAATAAATATTCATTTTGACCAACATAAAGGCTAAGACACTTATTAAGTATATCCACATTTAAAGGGCATAAATGCTGAATTTTATTTAAGAAAAAACTAATTTAGAGAATAGGAAGAGTGAAAGATATATTAGGTATTTTAATTAAGAAAATCTTTCCCCATATCAATTGTAGATTATAATGGACACATTGAAGACTGTTTTAAACTTTCCTTCTTTAACAAGGGTAGTTTTGAGAGTTTTTCTTTCACGATAACATTTTGAAGAATTTTTCTTAAACTTTTGTATCTTTTAATATTTTTAGTTCTGAATTGAATTTCAATATCAATAATGAAAATCAACATTGTATTATAATATAATTAATTTATGATAAATATAAAATATATTTTATATGTTAAAAAAATAGTAGTTATTAGTAATAGATTTTAATTATAATATGCTTAATATATTTAGAAGTATTATTTATTATAAATTTTAATTAATATAAAAGAAATATTCATAATCTTCATTCTGACCAACATAAAGGCTAAGATACTAGTTAAGTATATGCAAATTTAAAGGGCAGAAACACTGAATTTTATTAAGAATGACTGATTTAGAGAATAGGAAGAGTGAAAGCTATATTGGGTATTAAAACAATGTTATTTTTTATATGTTTATGATTAGACCATGATAATAATATTATAGGTTTTTAAGTACTGGTTTATATAATGTTTTTAAAAATAAACAGTTATTTAAAGTTAAACATATTTACTTTTCTTATATTTGGTTCTATTTCATTTCATAAACTCCAATAGGAATTCCTGTTGTTTCAATACGATCTATTTCGTTTTGATGAATGGAGTGCATGGAAATAATAGAAGAGTAAATATTCTAAATATTTGTTTCAAATGAAATATTTTTTTTTATTAAAAGAAAGGTTAAAATATTATTTTGGTCTTTTAATTCTTATAAAAAATTCAATTAGATACTTAGTTTTATTTAGTGTTGAACTTTATTTGAAAAGTATTTCTCAAACATACAAGTTCAATTTACTTATGCATAACAACCTAATATAAACTAAATGTCACATTTAAAATTGTATCTCTTATTATTTTCTAAGGCGGTTTATAAACCAAAGAAAACATGTTAAAATTAAGATAAAAAAAAGTATGAATAAAATGTAATTAGCATATGTTTCACGCCTTGTAATTGAATTACGGGTCCAACTTTAAAGTAGTGAAAAGGAATATTGGTATCTCATGTAATTTCCTCATTACAAATCAAATTTTATTAGTTGGTATCAGCTGTCATTATTTTGAACTTGCATAAAGATTTTTCAAATTAAAGTTAAATAAAAATATACCTAATATGATATTTAATTTAGAGAAAAAAATAATTAATCAAAGTTATATACAATTTTATAAATGATATGTAAAATAGTTGATATTATTAATAAAAACTTATAATTAGTTTAAATTAGAGTGTAATTTGGTTTTTAACATTAATTATCAAAACTTAGTTACACATTATTATTAGATTTTAAATTAGTGTCTGATTAATAATAGACTAATAATACTAATTAAGTAGTTAAATTTGTTAGTTAATATTAAAGACTAATTTATTGTATGTTTTTTAAATCAGTTATAATTTTTTTCTTAATCAACCATTTTAGATATTATAATTTATAGTTTACAAAATAATATATAATTTAGTCAAAATAGTGACTAGTATTTTTTTTCTTAAATTAGTTGTTATTTAATGATTTTGTTGCGGTGCTATATTTTTTAATAATTTTATTTAGCAAAATTGAAAAGTTTAATCTAAAGAAAGCTGAATTATAAGCTAATACATAAAATAACACAAATAAATATATTTAATTATTTGAATCTGAAATAAAAAGAATAAAGAAATATACAAAGGTATAAAAAACTGGTATGGTGTTAAAAAGTAATGTACTTTTTTAGAGGTCAGATTCTGAAGTATTTGCCATGCCACTGAAATTGAACAAGTTAGATGTTGTTTTGAAGAAATTGAAGAATCGAATTTTCTCCTACTTCTGCTATCTTCGAACAATTAAAGTTGATGGAACTCGAATATTCTTTGAGCCATCAAAATTACCGAATTGGATGCTGCATGCAAAATATCTCCCAATAATCTCATAGGAAATGACACTTTTGACAAAAAAAAAAAATTGATAAACTTTGACAAATAATTAATTTTGATAAAAAAAATACTTAAAATTTATTATTTTATTTTTATAAATTTCATAAAAAAAAAAAGATTACTCAATTTAGTAATTTTATTAACTTTTATAGTTTGTCAAAAAATTAGTTCTGTAATCTCATACATGCAGCCAGCTGATCTTAGATTTTAAGTCCATGGAGATAATATGCTGAGAGGATAAATATATAAAATTAAGTGGATAAAATATTTTTTTTCACATGTTTAGTAATAATTTTAACAAAATTAAAAAATGTATTTGTCCACCTTGTATACACGTAGATCGGTTACTACAACATGGAATTTGAAATTTTTATTGATTTTATGTGTTAATTTTTGTTGTATCTTCAAAATATATTTATAATTTTTGATTTTGATGTTTTAAAATATTAAAATATTGTATTTTTAATGTTCAGAAAAAAGTACAATATAAAAAAATGGTTAAATATGTTTTTTTTAACTTTAAATTTTGAAATTAGTTTATTTTAAAATTTTAGACTAATTTAATTCTTCATCTTTCGAAATACGTGTATTTTGTTTTTTTAATCCAATTTTGTTAGGTTTATTTAATGTTGTATACGTATTTTAGAATTGTGTTTGAGTTGTTTATACTATTTAATATATTTTTATTTTAATGTTAAGTCAAATATTATTATGAAACGCACTTACAATATTAAATAAACTTAACAAGATTTGATTAAGAAGATTAAATACACATATTTTAAAAGATAAAAGACTGAATTAATCTAAAATTTTAGAATAGACTGATTTCAAAATTTAATAAAAAATTAACGATCACAAAGATATTTAACTCTAAATAAAACCTCATTAGTGAAAATGGGCTCGGTACATGCAGCCATAAAAAGGGTTAGAGAAGAAGAACCGGATTCTGTCTCATCATCATCATGGACAATAAAAAAAAAAAAAAAATATATATATATAAATATATATATATATATATATATATATATATATATATATATATATATATGATGAAGCCGCACAACAACAACTTACCCATTTCTGCATATTTCCCTCTGAAAAAAAAAATGGCATACCATGACTACAACTGGAACCATTATGGGTGGCGCCGCCCCTCTGAGGAGTACCCTGTGTACGACCCTCCAGTGCAAGGGCATCATCACAAGGGTCACGTGGCATTCAGAAACATCTATGAAGACACTGTAGATGAAGCAGAAACCAATAACTTTGAGCAAAGTCATGAAACTACCGGCTTTAACCATAATCACAGGGCTTACAAAAGCGTGGATCAAGAAGCTGATGCCTTTATTCAGTATGAGCACAATAGAATGGAAATGGCTAGGCTCATGTCAACAAGGGGTGTCTGAACTTCTGTTCTATATATATATTTATGCATATATTATATACATCTAGGAGCTTCATGTGAACTGATATATGGTTAATTTGATGACCCTTAAAATGGTTAAAAGATTTTGGGGTGAGACTTTTTATATCAAGTTTTACCAATAATCCATCCCTTAAATTTTTACCCTTTAAGATGGTATCAAATTCACTATCCATATCTGCAACTGAAGTACTCAGGGACCTTGTTCTTTCTTTCTGTCTTTACTTCTTAAATAAAGGTCTTTTAACTTTTCTTGGAGTTTTTTTGTTTTTTAACTGCAAAAACAGAGATTATTGAAAGGTTGCAGATTACAAGATATAACAGGAATTTGATTAGCTTAATTACATGAGATTAATTGCTAATCGACTTAATTTTCAGAAGAATAATTTGGATTTTATCTGTTACAGTTACATGTGTTTTGAGTAAGTTCCTGGAATGTTGGTTCTTCTGCATAATGTGTTTGAAACTTTCAGCTCAGCAATGTATACATGCACAGCGCATAGACTTTTGCATAATGGTGTAAAAAATATCTATTCTATTATTTCAATTGAATCCTTCACTTAACTTATCTTAATTTTGTACTGTTATGGAATAAATTTATCCAAAGATATATGCTTACAAATTAAACAATAAAATATGAAAATAATGATATCGAAAACAAAAGAGAAGCTAATTATGAACGAGCAAATTAGAAAAATCAATTCCCTTGGACTTGTAATATCCCCTTTCTGCGTTAGTCAATCTGCCCTGGAACATTCTCCACTCCATGCCACACCTCTCCTTCACCTGCCACCAATACCAAATGGAATCAACCACACATCTCAGAAACCCCATTAAAAACAAAACATAATACTATAAAACTGCTTCTTCATCAACTTCGGTCGGAATGAACAAGAACCAGAACCAGAACAAGTACACATTATATGCACAGAAATCTTAGTAACATGTTTTTTTAAGACATTGTTTGTGATTACTAGCAGAAATTTGTAGATTCTGATAGATTTTAATTAACAGAGTATGTTAGTCAGCGAAAAGTGCATAACATACTGCTCGCCATGCAGGTTTCCCATTAGTCTGTGCTTCTCCCTAACAATCACAAAGAAAAACAAATAAGTATTATTATACAGAGCTACATTTGAGTGAATAATCAACATATGATAGGAACAATCATGGAAAAATAATTACCTGATTTCCTAGTGAGGGAATACCTTGGTGAACAATCCACTGTGCATCAACAACTCCAATTTTCTCATGGGCAGGCTACACCATAGAAAGTAAGTATCAGTTTACTATTCCATATAGCATATATCAATTTCATGCAGAGTGAAGTAATCAGGTAATAAATAGACTCACCTCAACACATTTTCTAAAAGAAAAATCAAGACCCCATCCATGCACAAATTCATTCTGCAATCAGTTGTGTGTTACAATCATAACTTAATAGAAATCATCAACAGTTGAGTGATTCTAGTATGGACAGTTGGCTACAGAAATTTAGACACAACAAATCAATGTTATGTTGATGTTCTTTTTGGAGTCTCTCGACTCTTTTGGTACTGTCTTCTACTGAACAAAGAAAATATACTGATGTTGGTATATTGAAATTCTTTTTAATATATTTTAAAAGATTAAAATTAGAGTTCATCAGTATATTTTGAAAGCACAGCTAAAAGACAGTATCAAAAAATCAGTAAAAAATCTAAATTCTTTTAAGTCCAAAGATGTCTGAAAAATGAAATAGAGTAACCATTGAACCTGAATCATATACCACACACAGCGCCATGCATTTCGTGAAAACACTGGAGCCATGATCTCAACAAACCTGCATGTTGACACTATTAATACAGCATGGTGGAAGCAGATAAAAATGGCACAAGAATTTGTAGACCACAAAAGAATCAATAATTATTTGAAGAGTTACTTACGCTGCACAAGGAGGTAGAAGAGGGTACTTGCACCTTCCTGCTTCCACTGCTTCTCTAGTAGAAATCAAAGAAATAAACAGTCAAGAATCTCACATTATTTGCCACAAAGCACAAAGAAGAGGTTCACATCACTCTTACTTGTGAACTTCACTGTTTTCTCTTTTCCTTGTCATATTCCAACACACCCCTTTTGTACTTTTACTAGGTTCCAATGCAGGCTGTGATATCTCCAAGCCATACTTCCTCACCAGTTTTAGGTATCTGCAATTGGAATCAAAGGGCAACAAAACTTCCTTAACAATGCCAAAATTCCAAGAAAATAAGCAATTGTTTCTTATCGACAAATCTTAATTGTCAGTATTTTGTTAATGGAAAGAGTTTGAATCCTAAACCTCTCCCACCCTGTCTTCTAAATTTATCAAACCAACCTTATAACTTCCGAGTGTTATTGAGAGAGATGAACCTACGACCTCTCTCACCCTCTCTTCTAAGAAAATACGCAATTACATGTATTACTTACTCTTCTGCATTGAAATTCTCAACCCCTAGGTCTTCATCCCACATGAAAATATACTCATATGGTGCTACAATGTCCGGATGTAGAAACCTCTTGGCATACCACCTGAGAGGAGAAAGAAATAACAAGTTTGGTAAAAAGTTAAAAATGTCTATTTGAAAATTTAAGCAAAGAATTCTTTTACCATTTGGTTTGTTTGGGAACACTGACATGAATTGCCTGTTTTGACCACTCAAACTCATCCCATTCCGTTGTTCGGCCATCATAATGAAATAGAAGGATTGTGAAATCCTTTGAAAACTGTTCAAATGACATATCTAGTTCAAACACGCGTCCACAAGCCTATGCAGAGGGAGAAAGAAAGAAAAAAAGGGAGAAAACCTTTTTCACAGCTGCATCGATATTCTTTTTCTGCTCATACCCAACAGTGAAGGTCACAAGATACTTCGGTATAAAGGTTAAATCCTGCAAACAGAAGTTTCATCAAATTCTCTGTATAAACCAAAAGTATCAGAGACAGGCACCAACAGTGAACTGTGTTTAGCTGCATTTTATGTAAGAAAAAAACTTATATAGGTATCTTTTATGTTGTTCTAAGATCATGATTCAAGTTTCACTTTGATAATCTATACAATAAAATATTCCATTTTAAGCGTTAATGTGCATTACCAACATTAAACTCTAATTAGAGAACACACGAAATATATTACTCTGCATCTACATTGAGCACATAGATTGCTGTAGTATACTTGACCTCACTAGGAGTACCAGACAATCTTCGCAAAAATAAGTCCGATTCTGCTTTAACAATCCCAGGAGGTAATCTTTCTGCCCCTCTTGGATTTGTTGGAACCCAAATCTGCATGCAAACATGAATCATAATCATACAAACTTTAACATGTCATATTTTCAAATACTATGTAATATACAGTAGAAGTTCTTCAGCAATTATATTTCGTAATTGATTATTGATTAATAAAAAGCAATATGAATCGTGCTACATTTAGTTTTCCACTCTTGCCAGATAAAACCGTAAACCTCTAATATTATCTCAATAATCTTTTGATTTGATCACGAACACCACTTCTGTTCACAAGGAATTCTGATGATTCTCACACCGTTTACTCGGTCTAAATTTACGCTCTATTCCTTCAACTTATAAGTCGGTTTTGTAAGATTAAGTTAGGTTTAAAGTAAATCTTTTAACATGATATTAGAACATAGTTTAACATGTATGTGCCTCAGTCGGAGGAGGTATATTGAAAGTTTCACATTGACTAGAGATTAGGCCAACTTTTAAAATATACAAATCAGTGCAAACCTCACTTTATAAACCGATTTTATAAGATTGAATTAAATTTAAAGTCCACTTTTTAACATAAATCTTAACTGCTACCATCCTTTGAAGGATGATGATGCTAAATTAGAAAGGTGCTAAACCAGTCTTGAGTTAATCAATATCATTCCAACCATACAATTGAATAAAATCTGTTTTTCCCCCTAACTTTCTTGAATCACTTCACATACCTTTGTTGGGTCACTTTGAAACTGATCTTGGGATGAGGTGCTGCTATCTATATACTTTTCCTGTACACAAGAGAAATGAAGAAAGCCATATGGGAGATTCAACTGCAAATAGTTAAGCACCATCAGAGTTACTTCCATGATCAAGTTAACCAACATCAAACCAAACAAATAAACGCCCTCTCAAGCATACATCAAGAACAAGATATTCAATTTCTGCACCTTTGTTATGGACAGTGGTGGGAGTGATAATCCTATGATTAAGCCCAAAAATCCTCCAACAAAAAGTAACACAATCTGTCTCATACTTTCATTCGGCTTCTTAACAGCAAAACTGCAGACAACAAAATGCAAACAAATGTCAATTCTAGGTAGCAGCTGACTTCAATTATAGCATATCCAAAATTTCTTAAGAAAAAGCACAGCAACAAAGTTATGTATCTCCAAAGATTATACCTGCGAGTTGCTGTCACCATTTTCTGATCGTTTCCTCCATACATGAAACTAGGTCGGTTGTTAAAAACCCTGTTGAAAGTGTGAAAAGAAGACAACTAAGTGGTTCAACAAAGGCAACGAGGTTACCATTCAAAAGAACAACAAAAGGAGAAAACACACACATATATGGTAAGAGAGAAAAAAAATCATAGTTTGGAATATACCACTAGTGAGACTCGTAAATGAGATTAGTTATACTTCCACTGTGAAGGTGTTCGTTCCACTTCCACAACCCAAGTGGAAAAGTCATCGCAAGATTTTCTTATAGTTTTTTCCAACATATAAATAAAGTGAAATTGAAGAAGTGTGAACCCTCTGGAAAGCACATCTTATAAGTGTGATCCAAGAAATAGCAAAAGGAACGAAATTAAAAAAAGGAAGCCATTGTTGAAACTGAGGAACCATAACCAAGTAACGCATGTGCTTTCCCCCCAAAAAACCTCTCCAAGTAACTTGTGTAGTTTCCTTGACAAATTAAGATGCATAATCACGTTATATCCAGCTTAGTGACTCAGGAATTAAAAAACTATGTGCCCTTTTTTTCTGATGCAAGAAACGTGCAACCTCACAATTTTTTCAACTCAGTTTTTATTGTTAAGTGAAGTTTACGAAACTCTTCCTTAGTAACACAACATTTGATTTGAGAGCTATAAAGAAACGACATTTGAGAATTGAATTTTTTTTGCAGTAATAGATAAGTTGTGGAATGATTCTTTTTTTGTTTTGAATATCTTTTTAGTGAATCGAAATGGATTAATAACTTTCTTATCGATAAAGTGAGAGCCAGTAGATGATTAAGTCTATTATATCTCAATTCTGGCTAATTTTTCTTAGGTTTCATTCTACTTTTGGCACTTTATTCATCAGGGTTTTATTAACTTTGGCTTATGTTTGGAGAGTGAACAGAACAAGAACATATGCAGTTTGTAGGTCTACGCTGTTTCTGATGATCGTGTAGTTTGTGACCTATATAATAGGAAAAAGGTTTTTTCGTGCCATTTAATTACCATTTGAAAATTTTTACAGGAGTAAAATAATTTTAACAAAAATTAATTTTTTTGTTTTTTCTTTTAAAAAGAAGAAATATTATAAGATTTTCCAGTTATTATGTTTATGCAAGCTTTCATATGTGAAAAAAGAAATAAATAAATCAAAATTCACAAGTTGATTAACAATTTTTTTTTCATCACAAGTATGATTTTTTCTTAGAAAGTAAGGATTTATTTCAAGTAGAATTTATGTTAAACTGGAAGAAGTTTTATTTTTGTGTAAATAAATAAACAAGCATGTTATGAAAAAAAGAATATATTAAACTGAAAGAGAAAATAATATCTAAACTTGTATTTATAAATACACAAGTGTAAGCAAATATAAATGATTTGTGAATTAATCAATATTTCAGTTAATTGTCAGCTTTTAAAAATTAATAGATTATATGTATTGATGAAATCATAAAGAATAATACATAAATAATTACAAAAAGTAGAATGAAAATTTTTTAAAAAATTATGGGAACAATAGGGTGGGCCAGGTTTTTGACCAAAAATATGCGGAAAATGTAAAGTCTGTGGTATTCTTTTAGGCAATTTTTTTCTGCACCTCATAACTTTCTTTCCGTATTTTCGTAAAATTTCTCTTTTCATTGTCTTCTTTTATTATAATTCAGACATTATTATTTTTACTTCTAAAGAGTCAAAAATAACTTTTGAATTGTATAACCCAAAAATAAAAAATAACCTTTCCGGAATATACAATTTTAAAATCATTGTCATTGATTTATTTCTAGACTGTATAATCTATAAAATCAAAAAATGTGTTCCAATGCAGTTTAGAAGTTCTGTTTTTTTTTTCCTCAAGAAAATCTCTCAAATTTCACAGTTTAAAAGGTATTTAACTTTTGAATTACACAACTCCGAAAAAAATTAAGAGAAAAAATATTTTTAAACTGTACAATTCATAAAATTATTTTTAGTTTCCATTAGTTTACAATCCAGAAATCAAAAAATAACTTTCAAATTATACAGTTCGAAAAGGGCAAAATGGAAAATTATAGAGGTGCACGAACAAACTGTTTTTGTTATGGGTTAATGGACTCGTCCCATGATCCTACCTCCAATGACACCCCTACTTTGTTATGACTATATATATATATATATATATATATATATATATATATATATATATATATATATATATATATATATATATATATATATAT
>Ga0099822_1000467_pt1 | contig 37253 bp, 30 predicted proteins | sample CowpeawhiteBW_FD_76839 | JGI IMG/M metagenome (GOLD analysis project Ga0099822, IMG submission 76839) | Root nodule microbial communities of legume samples collected from California USA - Cow pea white BW | ecosystem: Host-associated > Plants > Roots > Nodule | place: USA: California | collected... | reverse complement strand
TATAAATATACCTTAATAGATAATATTCCTATGGTGGTTTTACGTAATAAATAATATATATATATATATATATATATATATATATATATATTTGTTTTTTATTATATACAATTAAAGTATAATTATTATTTATTTATATATTATAAAAGGTCATGGAATCTAAGTCATCTTGAGGGGATCGCAATGTGGTATTCATAAATTTTGAAGGTTGAGGTTGCTACAATTAAATCCATACTTTATAAAACTCAAACACAATATCAAAGTTTGGTAACATAAAGGTTTACAAAATTATTCAAAACCATAAATAATAAAACTCTGATAAAGCTCTTTCCCATGCTATCATCGCTCTGGCTCTATGTCTCACCAGAACTACATGCAACATGATGTGCTCTCGTGTAACACATACACGATCGTCGCCAAGCACAAGTAGATAGGGTGAGTTAACATTTAATCTCTCTCTCTCTCTCTCTCTCTATATATATATATATATATATATATATAAAGTTTAATTATATGCACAAACATACATCAAAGGAGCTCTAACCTTTGATTACATATCACATGGCCACCACCATGTTATCTATTTTCTACGTCTTTGGATAAATATCTTAAGATGCCTTGCTGCCACACTTACAAGCCACAACTTGTAGAACATGTCCGAGAAACCTGCTATGGACCACACTGATCGAGGTCGTACTCGACCAAATAAAACATGTAAATTTAATACTCAATAGTTCAACCAAGGTCATCTCGCAGTGACCAAACCTTTCATTCAAAACTTTCTAGATTGCCATTCAACACAAAAAGGATAGAGGGGGGTTGGCATATTTCAAGGAACTCAACATAGATATAAAATGCAAATGCAGACTTGATAAAACAATAACGAAAACATCGTCGATTCCTTGATTCGAATGAAAATCTACCAATCATAGGTCACAAAATTAATTAGCTATCATTATAACGTCCTAGCTGGAAATTACTTCATAAAATAAATAATTCAGAATTAAAAGCTGATTTGTCATGAATTATTATTCCCAAACGCAAAAATTTAAAATTTAACCAACACGCTTAAATACAAATCCACAAAACCATAATTATACAAGTTCCAAAACCAACTAAAATAAAAGCTACAATCGTAGATAATCATAATAAAATTCCCATAGTGGTGGTCCTCTCTCCATCTCTACGCGTCTCCAGCATCACCTGGAACATCATTTGCTCACGTGTGACAAATCACACGATCATCGTCAAACACAAACAAAAAAGGTGAGCTCGTAACAATATAATGATATAAATTAATAATAAAGCGATTCACCCAAGCTAGTTTATTCAATTCAATGCTTAAATCTGAACTCTTTATTGCCCCAAGGTTCTCTGATCATCATCTCATTATACAAATGAAACTACTAACCCAGGATATCACATGCTTCCATGAACCTTCCCACTCGTAGTCCAACCTCTACGAACCGCTCCGCTCGTAGTCCAACTCTATGGACTTCCCCGCCCGTAGTCCAACACGCATGATCCATCCAGCTACAAACCTCCACGCTCGCAGCAGCCCTCAAGTGTGAGCATGCAATATATGAACATCCCTGCTCGTATCCTCACACGAGAGCATCATTAATATGAACCTCCCCATTCTAATTAATCATGCGTTCATCACCACTCATGAACCTACCCGCTCGTGATATTTTCAAGCATCTCCTGGTCCAAGTTTGACATCGCAAAACACACAAAATGCAAGCAAAAGATCACCCTACCTTTTACGCCTACACTATCGCTTGGCACTTCCTTAGCGTCACCAGGCGAAATGGTCCTGCAGACTGCATAGCAGTCTAAACTCATTGCCGGACGCCAGTGGTCCAATCCACACCACTAGGCACTACACCAGTATGTGATTTTACTGGTTTAATTATTACAGAATCAATGTTTTCACCACCCCAATCATCATAGGCAAATGTTCAAAATACCAAATTGCATATTTTTACCTTTCAACACCCCAAATTACATCATCACCAATCATATGCATCAATCATGTTTTAACATCCATACATTGCCAATTTGCACCTTTGAATTTATCCACACATACCATTATCAAGGGATTCTTCATGCTCACATTAGGATTTACAAATAACAACGCACTTAAATTGAAAACAGCAGCAGCAAAAAAGCAACAACAACAATGTTGTAAATAAACAACAACATTAACAACATTTGCTATAAAAAAATAGTAGCAGCACTGAAAATAAACAAACAACAACAACAACAATGAAAATAACAAATAGTAGCAGTATTTGCTATAAAAAAAAATAACAGCAACACTGAAAATAAAAAAAATAGCAGCAACAATGAAAATAGTAAGAACCAACAGCATTTGCTATAAAAAAATAGCAACAGCACTAAAAATAAACAAACTGTAAGGTCCACTTTTCTGCCTTTAATGTTTAAGGGCCTAAACCTTATTTATTGGGCCTAAGGCCAGCCCATAGGTGCCCCAAAACCATTTTCCAGCCCTAACCCTCTCATTATGCCTCCATTTCACAAGACAACCCCTTTCCTCACTCTCTTTTCTCTCTTTTCAGATCTTTGTTAGGGTTTGAGCCAATTTCTTCTACAAGCCATTCAGAAGCCTTCCTCAAGTAAGTCGAACGCCCTTTTTCTTCCTTTTTTGTCTTGGGTGTGTTCATTCTGTATGGGGTTTAACCTTATAACCATATCTTCACTCTTGTATGTATCTTTTAGCTCATTAATTTGAAAGGGTGGATACGATTTTGAGAAAATGGGATGCTAAGACTATAAAAAGGGGAGTTTAAAGGGTTTTGCAAGTTTCATAAAGGTTTTGGAGGAAGGTTTCTCAATGATGATTGCTTCCTTGCCACAACAGACATGAAAGTAGCATCAGTTTGAGTAAACAAATAAGTGGCTTTGTGTATGGATCAGAGTAGCACAGCGGAATGGTGATAAGTGATGCTTATGAATGGTAAGAAGTGCGCACGAAGAACTATCTTACTCACGACATAGAGGTTACTACTGAAACCAGTCCTTTCAAAACAACAAAGGTGTCTTTCTTATAAGTATTAGTTAAGGGTGTTTAGTGTTCATTCAAAGATGGAATTGTGGAGTTACCCAGAGGAAGTTGGGCAAGAGAAGTAGGAGATGGTTTGAGTTATGATTTCAAGTTAGGGTGCCAACCTAGAAGTAAGGAAGTAAGAGTAGGTGCTTAGCCAGAGAAGGGAACTCAAGATCTGGGCTTGACAAGGTAAGAGTCAAAGTTGGTGGAGAAGTATAAATGTTTGAGTTGGGAAGAGAAGGTGTGAGGAGATTTCATTAGTCTAGTCACCTAACACGGATGATTGAGTTTACAAAAAGGTTGGGAAAAAGGCAAATCAGGCAATCTTAGTTTAAGGTGTATTGTAACCCTCTCATTCTGCCTCCATTTCGCAAGATAGCCCCTTTCCTCACTCTTTTTTCTCTCTTTACCGAGCTCTGCTAGGATTTGAGCCAGTTTCCTCTACGGTGTAAGACCCGTGAAATTTTTATAATTAAATAAATAATTATTTAATAAATATAGGTAGGGGAGCCTTTATGGCATTTAATGGAGATTGTTATGACATGGAAAAGTACTACCTCAAGTGGTTGAGAGTACTTGATTGTGTGAGAGGACTTAGGTTTGAGTACTATGTATGTCATTTATGTGTTATTTAATTGTTATTATTTTAATTATGAGCATGATCATGTTGAGTGATAATAAAACCTTAGAATTATAAGAATTATCACAAAACATGAATTGGTTGAATGGTTGTGCATTGATTTGACATTTGCATGATTATGAGTTCAAACCTTGGTAGAACCAAAATAAACTTTCTTTTTGCTAAAATTAGTTTTGGCTTGAATGTGAAAGGGCAGAGGAAATCCTAGCTGAATGGGCAGCCACGTAGGGGTTGGAAAACCATCTCATAATTGTGCTTGAATGGCAATTACCACCATCAATGAGATAATTTTCGTTTTGGCCATTAATCACCCTTAATACCCAATTAAAAAGTCAATTAAGGGAGAGAAAAAAGGTTTATGAGGCTTTCATTAGAAAGGACCTTGTGAGGAGTGAAATTTCAGAGAGAAAATTGTGATTCTGGTGTGGAAAGAAAAGCTATTGTGGGAAGGAATCAAAGGGAGGGCATTGGTGCTCAAGGGAAGACTTATAATTCAAACTTTAAGCAAATGAAATTCCAGGTTAGGGGAGTTGTTACTCGTTAATTTTATGTTTAAGGATAAATCGTGTGATATATAGACATAATTATGCATGAGTACCTGCTATTTGGGTTGATTTTTTGATTTCTGGAAATTTCCCCGAAACCACTTGGCGGGCAATGAACTGCCGTCAAGCGGCACATGTATTTTTGCTTGGGTTTTGGGTTCCTATGAGGAACCGCCTGGCAGCGAGTCTTGTGCCGCCAGGCGACGCGTACTGCTCAACCCAGTTTTTGGGTTTTGATGAACTGCCTAGCGATGATGAACACCCGCCAGGCGACGCGAACCAATATTGGTTCGATTTCGGTGTTTTGGGGTTCCTGAGTTAACTCTGATTGGGGTAAAAGATAGTAATAATGATTGGTAAATGGTTGGAGATCAAATTTCGTGGGATTATATGTAGTTGAAGTTTAAATTCAATGAAAAACTATATGAACACTAATTTAGGGCTGATGATTTGGGGGGTTTTTAGAGTTGCACTAAATTAAGGGAAAAAGGTTAATGAAATTTCACTTATTGGAAGTTCTAGGAATGGATAGAGTACCTAAACATTGAGTACAAACTTTTGAGTCGTAAATTGAATGAAACCAGAATAGTTGGAGTTGAATGGATTGAGGTTTGCAGGTGCAAAGAAGAATGTTGGGGTTCTTGAAACAGCAGGAACCGCCTAACGACAATTTGGTTACTATCAGGCGCCATACCAGTGATGCGTGGTTCTCTGATTCACGAAAAACGCTATTTTTCGTATTTTTCGTGGAACAGGAATGACCCGACGCTAGCATAGTCCCGCCAGGTGCCACCTTCCTCACTTCTGGGCGCTAGGCGCCACCAATTTTTCTGGTTTGTGCAATTTTCGTAAAACTGCATTGCCTGGTTCGTTAACCGTCCAATTTAGGTGAAATTTTGACAGGTGGTCCATAACATGTGATTCTTCACTTTGAACGGTGGAGATTCGATTTGGATGTTAAGAGTTACAGATATACGTTACCGAAGATTGCTGATTTTGGAGTCTTTAAAATACATGAATAACCTCTTGATAATTCCAAGTAATTTATACTGAAGCATGATTGGATTATGAGGTAAGTCTACATCAATTTGAATGTTCCTTTGGGTTTTTCACATGTAGAGAATTGGTTATGAAGGCATGTGTGTCAATATTAATTGCATTGATGCATAGGATTATGTGCTTAAATCGTTAGAGTGTTGCTGCTTATATTTGTTTGAGCATGCGCTATTCATAAGTTAGAATTGAATGCTAGCATGGTTTAAAAGGGGGAATATATATATAAGAAATGTGAATGGTTTTTTTTTACTTGTTCTGGGTGCTAAAAACCAGTACTGCACAAGTACTAATGTAGCGCCTCGCGGTGGTGTTTGACCGCTAAGCGATGGCTACAAAACCAGTAGAGAATTGAAGTGTGTTGCGCTTGGCGATAAGGGTTGTCCCGCCAGGCGATACTTGTGGAAATAGTAACATTAGAGGCGCTTGGCGCCTGGCGGCACGTGTCCCCTACCAAGCAGTCTGAAAGCCTTTTACGCCTGGCGACTCGTGTGCAGCGCCAGGCGATTTTTGATGAAGCAGAAAGATTTTGCTTGCTTTGGATGTGCATAGTCTACGAGGCTTTGGGCGATATCTCAAGGGTCAGATGCTGGAGTATTCCTAGAGTTGTGGCTCAGGATGGAGGGTAACACGAGCATTCTTTTAGTTGTGGCACGGAATAGCGAGTGTTCCCGCTTGTGTTCTACAAGTGGTGGCTTGTAGGTTGGACAAAGGATAGCTTGAGATTATCAACTAAAGATGTAGAACATGGATTACATGGTGGTGGCCATGTGATATGAGATCAAAGGATGAGGATCCTTGGAATTGTGTGTGTTTTGTTATACAAATTGATGCATATATGTTTTATTCTGTTAGCTTACCCTATCTTCTTGTGTTTGACGATGATCGTGTACGCAATACACGGGAGTAGTCGATGTTGCAGGTGGATCTAGTGAGGCATAGAGTTTTATATTTTATGTTTTTAAAGAATTTGTAATATTTCATATTACTACCAGTAGACATTATAATTGCATTTTAAATTTTATGGATTTGAGTTAACTTCGGATGTAATAAAAGTTTTATATTTTCCCATGTTTTGGAAAATGGAGCTTAATAAATGAGCATTTAATATTATTATCTTATTTTTATTAAATAGATTCATAATATCCGGACGGGATGTTACATACGAGCCATTCGGAAGCCTTCCTCAAGTAAGTCGAACGCCCTTTTTCTTCCTTTTTCATCTTGAGTGCGTCGTTTTGTATAGGGTTTAACCTTATAACCCTATCTTCTTTCTTGTATGCATATTTTGGCTCATTAATCTATTTCTGGAGCTGTGGTACTCATTGTTGGGTGCTTATCGTGGTCCGCTAGCATCTATCCAAGTAAGGGAAGCTAGGGTTTTCGTGTATTCTTTATATCTGCCTATTTTTAGCTCTGTTTCATGTTTATGATTCTCGTATTTTGTTGTAGTTGCCTAGAAAAAATGTTAAATGTTGTTTGGTTTCGAATGCTTGGTTGTTTCATGCATGAATAGTGGGGAAAATTGTTATTTTCGCTCAAGCGAGCTCGTCTCACCTAGGCGAGAATATTAGAAGCTCGCCCTAGTTTCTGCTCGAGCTCTCGCTCAGGTGGAGAGCTTTCGTTTTGAACGACGAAGCATGTCACTCAGGCGAGAGGGTCTCACTTAAGTGATAACTCGTGGAAACTTGGTGGGTTCTCTCCTCAAGTTGTCAGTCAGGCGGGAGATCTCAACTTTGAGCGAAGAGCGACCTCACTCAAGCAAGGAGGTCTCGCCCAAGCGAGAACTTGCAGAGCCTTTGAATGCTTTCTCTTGGAAATCTCGCCCAAGCGAGTGTCTGTAGCTTGAGCGAAAGGCCTCTTTGGCCTGAGCGAGGGCCCATGGCTTGAGCGAGACTGGTTCAAGAACTTACTCTAATGTTGTTTTCTTCTATGTTTTTGGTTATTGGTTGCATGATTGATTGGATTACCCTATTTAAAGCATGAAGTGTATGGATATGTATGTATTATTTGATTTATGAATTGAAATTAATGAGGTTGGTATGAATAAAGTCATGAATCATGATTGGTTGATTGGTTGGATATTGGTATGTGATTGTTATGCTTGATAAATCTATGGTTGGTTGGTGAGACATGGCTATGGTATGAGATTGACATAATTCCATGAAACTCTTGGTGAGATTTCATGGTGGTGTTAGATGTAATGGACGCAATTCCATGAACCTCTTGGTGAGTTCTCATAGTTGTGCAGAGCAGTAGAGGCCACCACAAGTGCAAGCATCCAGTGAATCCGACCGATTATATGTATCCAGATAAATTGAGTCTTAGAGTCTTGCTTGTTTGCTATCACATGCTTGGTTGATTTATGTGTTCTTGACTTTTAAATCGCATGCTTAATTATATGATAAAAAGCTTTTTACTCTAGCTTACCCTTCTTGCTTGTGTCTGTCTTCTTGTGTCAGTTTTCCTTTTTGCAATGATCACCAATTCCTTGGTGTGAGCAGATATGGAAACCCCTGGTGATCGTAGTGACAATGGGGATGATGCAGCTTAGATGGTCATGGGTTGATGTTGGACTCATGTTTTGAAGGACTTTATTATATTGTAATCTCTTGCTCTATGAGCAAAATTTTGGTCATTTGTTGAAACTTTAATATTTTGTTCTGGCATTGTGTAGTGCCTCTGTTTTCTCGTTGGTATATTTGGATGACTATAAAATCCTTATACTTTAAGTCTCATGCCCTTTGGATATTATAATTTAAGCGATATTTTATTTAATTAGATGTTTGCTAATTAAATTGTTATAATCTATTAGTTTACATAAACAACAACATTTGCTATAAAAAAGTAGCAGTAGCACTGAAAATTAACAAACAACAGCAAAGAAAATAACAAACCCAAAGCAAGCCATACTTATAAATTAAAGATAAACTTATAAATTAAAGATAACTTTAACTTTTATATACCTTATGTGTTGTTTTAAAACTAAAGCCAAACTTAATTGATGTAAATTAACAACACTCAATATACTAAAATCGTATTGAATATATATACATCTATTAATTGTTAATAGCTAAGCAAACATGATTACGGATATAATAAAATTATATATATATATATATATATATATATATATATATATCCATTATCTTGCGTTTTCATATACATAGAAAGTTTACCTGCCACATGACAACATATTCACTACTTGTTATCCCATCTAAGATTTACATCCAATAATTAATATATATATATATATATATATATATATATATATATTAGTCGCACGTGAAACTAAAAAAAATATAAATAAATTTTCTTTTCACTCCCGAACCCAACAACCCCAATTTTTCACCATTACCAAAAACTAATAGATTATAAAAATTTAAAATCCATGAGAAATCGGTACAATCAAAACCCTATACAAATTCATGAAATTTTAACTTTGATAAACATAATATATATAATAATACCGAAAACCTTAATAAAATAAACAATCCCACGAAACTCAAAATTCATATAACATATAAAATTGTCTTCCCCTCCGCTACGTGAAATCATGAGTTTTTTTAACATAATCCTTATCCAGGTTGAGGGAACGTAACAAGGAAAAAAAGGATAAACATCGCTTTTGCGAGTGAGAAGAAAAATGAGTCAGCATTTGAATTTATGAAATTGTATAGATTCAGAAGCATGCCAGTTGTTACCGAATAAAATAGCATATGCAATTAAATACCGAAATTAGAGGAAAAACACATATTTCTGGTAAAGCCTTTAATTCATGCTTGGCAGACAAAGACAAAAGATGAGTCCAACATATCATGGCATACGATTTCTATCCAACAACCCCATTACACATATGTGACACTGACATGGAAGTATCATCACACAGATGAACAATCACACAGATGAATAATCACATAACAAGTTCAGAGCAAGCAAGTTAACTCCCCTAACTTGGAATTTCCTGCTCCTAAACCAATTTTAGTGATCTTCTTTGCCAAGAAATTACTCTAGCCTTTGCCTTTACCACTTGGAACCCTTTCTAGACGTTTATGCTCCCCTTAGGTCTCCTTTTGGTGCTCCAAAAATTCTGCCCTCTGAGCTACACGAAATTTCCCCTTTAGTTCCTAACTCATTAATCCATTAAACCATTTTTCAGCCCTTAAAAACATAATAAATTTAATAAAAACGAAAAAGAATTAATTGTCATATAATTTTGCTTTAACATGGAGGTTTTGTGTGATCCTCTATATGCTCCTCTACTCCCCTAAGGACGACTAGAGTTTCCGATCACTTACCAATATATCAAAATAATTCAAGCGTAAGAGAAATCGAACCAAGGTTCTAACACACAATTATGCCAATGTCAAATCAATGCACAACCAATTCATGTTTCATGATAATTCCTATAAAGTTATGATTATATTATCACTCATCATGATAAATCCTTTTATCAAAATAATACATGATTAAAATACACTTTATTTGGCTTACACAAGACTTGAACCCAAGTCCTTTCAACACAATCAACTAAGCAAAGATTAGAACCAAAATTCAATATGCAATTAAGTAAAGCACACATTCATTCATCTATAATGGCATCATTAAGCATGATAACATCCCTAAAACAAAATGACCCATTCTGCAAAATAAGCTTAAACAAAATGCTTCATCCATTAAACATAAAAACAAAATTTGAATGAAGAGTAAGATAGACTCTACATACGAAATAGTAACCTCAAGGTTTCAATTCATTCTCTGCAAGAAATTAACACATTAAATTAGTGCTCCATGGATTTCGATCAAAAGCTCAACCCTAAACGGAATACAATCAATGAATGATAAGAAAACAGTGTAGAAAACATAAAATGGTGCAGAAAATGTGAAACAATAACAAAACAAATTATCAAATCGCAAATAGAAGATGAAACATGGATTCAACAAGGTCCCAATGTTAAAACGAAATCGTCCAAGCTTCCAAATGTGTCGAAAACGTAAAATCCACAATGGGTGTTGTCAATAATGCATAAAAACGGGAGAAAATTGTGCTCAAACATCAAAATTCGGGTGAAACCTTTATGGCTAACCATACAAAGCTCCCAAAACGTAAAAATGGAGAGTGGGGAAGATGATGGGTGGCTGCCACACATAGAAAACCTAAATTTTTGTGGTCGCATCACCACAATTGCTCATAATTACAAAACTATCATTCTACCACTCAAAATTACTCAAAATTCAGAATAATGGCCTAATGAAGCCCAATTCAGGAATATGCACTAACAAAAGACAATTAAGCACTAAACAACCCCCAAGATGGGCACAAAAAGATAATGAAATAAGGGAAAATAATGACTCATCAAAATCACCCACACTTACCCTTTTGCACTCATGGGCAAAAAACTAAAAGGCAAAGCGAAGCAAAGCAAGGACAACATAGACAAAATAGAGAGAGAGAGAGAGAGAGAGAGAGAGAGAAAGAGAGAGAGAGAGAGAGAGAGATGAAGAGAAATGACAACAACAAATAGACACGAAATGGATAAATGGAAACACATCAAACACAGAAGGAGTCAAAACTACAAGAAACCCATGAACATCATTGATGAGTTCATATTTTTGCCCTCATTTAATGTTTAATTATGGATTTTTTATTGAATTTTGCTCTTAAAAGATTGATTTAATTAGGATTTCTTACAATTGGGTTTATTGATCATGAGATACAAAAATATTTTAAAAAAGCTTTAGTTGCATAAATATTTTTTGGATATTTTGAGGTATGTTAGTGCAGCTGCAACTAAGTTGAGCTCATGAAGGTGTGGAAATAAATTGATTAAAGTTTCATGACACCTTAGAGATAAATCCAAGAATAGGAAATCATCAAATTCAAAAAAATCCAAACCAAATAAAAAAGGGAATGAGCAACAAAAATTGGACCCGTCTCGACCCACCATGGGTTGATCACTTAGTGAGCCAACCCAACCCGGCTCACTTATTAGCGAGCCAAAAAAATTCCAACTCGACCTAGCCCACTGCGGGTTGGTGAGTTAAACGGGTTAACTCACAGGCTCACTTAATTAAAAAAAATACAATTTTTTTATTTTTATTTTTTGAGACAAAACTAGATTAAAATTCTAATAAAATCTAAATAAATTTTAATACAATCCAAATACAAACCAAAATCACAAAAATACAAATTATCTATCTGTTGGCTAAAAAAATAACTTAACATGACCCAAATACAAAGTTGAACTTAACAAAAAATACTTGTGTGACCCTTTATTTGCGGGTTAGTGAGCCAACCCGGTTCACCACAGGTTCAACCTGGGTGAGCCGGGTTCTAGGTGAGCCGAGTCAAAAATCAACCCGTATTGAAATTTGTAAAAAAATTTCAACCCAACGCGGCCTGAACCTGTGGTGAGCCTGGTTGGCTCGCAGGTTCCAACCCATTTTGACAGCTCTAATCATAAGATATCAAAAGATAATAACTACCAAATCTATTTAAATATGGCAACATCTTCTTAAATATTTTTAGATCTCCAGAACAACAAATTTATCTTGAAGATATTGAATTATTTAGAAGATAATTTGAGAAGATTACAAAGGGCTAATTTGGAAATTTAATGCAAATATTAGTTGGTGATAATTTATCATATATCTTTAAGTAATTAATTAATTTAATTATATCAGATATTGATATTTTCAGCCAACTACATTTGTCAAATAGTCTATATCTCTCCCAATATCTTTTAAATATTCATAATCACTATAAAGATAATTAATATTTATCTTTATCTTTATTTTAAAAGATATTTTAGAGATTTTAGCAACAAAAAATCTCAGTTCAAGTCCTATATAAAGAGACCCAAGGGGAAGCAGAAAAGGGAAGCTTGGCACTTTGAAATTTAGGAACCCTTAGGGGGCCTAATTTCTTTCTCTCTCCTTTCTTCTTCTATTTTTGTTTTATTTTGTATTTCATGGAGTGCTAAACTTCTTGGGTTGATTCCATTGTAATTTCATTATGGATTCTAATGTTATAATAAAATAATTTCTTTGTTCTTTTTATTATTGTTCAGGTTTTAATTTATCTATGTCTTTTATCTTAGAATCACGTGAAAAGTAATGGCTTTTACATCATAGCTAATTAGTGAGATGTTTTAATCTAGATGCATATCAATCATATAAGTTCAAAGGTTTTAAATTTTAATTGAGATTTTACTTTGATTAAATTTAGAAAAATTCATGTGATTGAATGAGTTTTTACCAATGATTGAGAATGTACTTTGATTGGAGGTAAAAACTTTAACTAGAATTAATCAAGAATGTAGTTTGGTTATTTAGCTTTTTGCTTAATTTTAGAGGTAAAAGAATGAACATGATTAAGGATAGTAATATTTAATTGAGAATGTTGGTTAAATTTACTATGATTAATCTACAAAGTTATTACTTTTGATTGAGAATTTACTATGGTTAATAGTGAGAACGCCAACAAATTAATTGAGAATTTACATTGATTAATTTGTAAATCTACAACAATAATTGATTGAGAAATAATCTTTTGATAACTGATGATGGATCTATTTTGAAAAAATAGTGGAATCAATCTATTTTTCTTTATCATTATTTTTTTTTATCTTTTTATCTTTTTAAAATTTTATTTCTTTATTCCTTATTTTATTTGATTAACCATTTTGTATAGTTTTTATAACAACTAATTTATTAAAAATCAATTACGTGTTCGTTGGGAGACGACTCTGGGTTACTTTACCCTTTCTATTATGTTTGCTACTTTCATAACAATACTGAAGTTGTTATAGATAAATAGTATTAATTTGATCGCGTCAACGATAGTGTTATCAATCATCCAAGCAATTCCAAACATGTCAAGTACTCAATTCAGCTCAAAGAGAGAATTGAAAGCAACATAACCTCACAGAATATGCATTGTATCACTCAAATCTCTAGACTACTATTTACTCTCAAAGCACCCCTAAAAACAACCATCAAACAAACTTGGCAAGCCTCTAAAATCAACAACCAAAACACATTCAAATCAAGATCATAAGGACTTTTCAAGGTTGTAATGAGGCTCGGGACAAGGTGTGGAACATATGGATAAGTAGCTAAAGACCCAAAGGAAATAGAGGAGTAGTGGGGAATACGTCAAAATCAGGCATGAAATCAATTCCAAACCCCAACACCTCCAAATTCAATTCTCCTACAATGCTCAGACCCAAATCTTTTTTTCTTTTATTTTTTTTTCTTTTGTTTTCTCATTTCTTTTATTTTTTAGTAGAAAAACAAAAATTTTCAAGTCCGGCATAAAATTAACAAATGAGCAATCCAAGAACAAAAACAGGTATGCGCACAACCACACTTATTGTGCATAACCACAATTCCAAAGCTCCAAAATTTCCTAAGGCAAGATGAATCATGGTTTTTCAAGCTAAAGGCTTTTAATGAGCTATAAAACAATGAAATGGTATGCAGGCTCGAAAAGGGCTATCAACGAAAATAGTTCAAGGTAGGCTCATCTGGTTGTAGGCTCATCGGAACACATTTCCTAAATCATATCCAAACATGCATGTGAATCAGAATGGCATCAGAGAGAGTCAAGCCAAGGCCACTATGCAAGCATTCAAGAGGCATATATCACACAACAAAGAACAGAGAGTGGCTCAAATCCTCACACAGTGTAAAATAACTCAAAAGTAACTTGACATGCAAAGAGAAAGCAAGGATATTAGTCCACAGAACAACAAACAACTCATCCTCCAAAAGTGAAGTGAGTGTCCCAAACAACAAACAGAAACTTAACACAAATTACCAAAAAATGAAACAAACAACAGACTCCTCCCACACTTAAACTATACATTGTCTCAATCTGTTTCAAACACAAGATCAAAAAATCAAACACCAGCAGATGAGCATGGACAAGTGCAATAAAAGTAAGGAAGGAGAAAGAAAAATCCCTGAATCATGGTGAAACAAAAGTATGGTCAAGTAGGGAAGTCTCCTCCACAATAGTATCCACCAGAGTAGGGTTACTAAGGAATGGTTTTAAATGATGCCCATTCACTTTGAAGCTCTTATCGGTGGACTGGCTCTTGATCTCAATTACATCATAAGGATAAACATTAGTCATCATAAAAGGACCAATCAACTTTTACCGTAACTTACCACCTATGAAACCAAGTTTGGAGTTATACAACAAAACTTGCAGACCGACAACAAACTCCTTTCTACCTCTGGAGCTATCATGGAATCTCTTGGTCTTCTCTTTGTAGAACATGGAGTTCTTATATGCTTCTAGATGGATCTCATCTAACTCGTTCAACTGCAGCTTCTTTTCCTCCCAACTTGATCAAGTTAGAAGTTGCATGATTTGACAGCCCAATAAGCTCGGTGCTCTATCTCTATTGGTAGGTGGCATAGCTTACCAAAGATCTCGGCTTGCCCACTAGTTTGGGGGTGATATGGTGTAGAAAGCTTGTGCACAACCCCGTGCTTTTGAAACAAAACCACCATGGATCTATTACAGAAATCGGTGCCCTAATCACTAACGAAGGCTCTAGGAACTCCAAACCTGCAAAATATGTGAGACCTAACAAAGTCTACAACAACCCGAGCGCCATTAGTTCTGGTGGCTTTGACTTCCACCCATTTTGAAACATAATCAATAGTAAGCAAGATGTAACTAAAACCAAAAGAGACAAGGAAAGGCCCATGAAATCTATACCCCAAACATTGAAGACCTCACAAAACAACATGGGTTGTTGAGGCATCTGCTTTCTCCAAGAAATGGCTCATCCTACTCATTAGCATTACTCACATGTGCTACAAATCCTCCATGCATCCTTGAAGATGGTGGGCTAGTAGAAACCACAATCTAACACCTTATGAGTTGTCCTTTGTGTGCCAAGATGACTACCATGTGCAGATGAATGAAAAAATTGGAGGACCGAGTCAATCTCATAGCCTGGAGTGCATCTCCTAGTAACCTGGTCATTGCACATTTTCCACAAATACGGGTCTTCCCAAATGCAATACCTAGCATCACTCTTAAGTTTATCACATCGAGCTCTAGATGTTAGGGGACGAAAAACATAAGCAACCAAGTAATTCAAAATATTAGCAAACCATGGGGAGGGAAAAGAAACAAATAGTGTCAACAAACTTTCATTAGGAAAGTCATCCAAGATCGGTGAAACATCGTCAGCAAACCTTCTATTCTGCTTAAGTGGTTTGCAACCAAATTTTGTGCTCCACTACTATCACGAATTTCCAAATCAAACTCCTGGAGCTAGAGCATTCATCTTATCAGCCGAGGCTTTGACTCCGTCTTCTTCAACAGGAACTTCAGAGTTGCATGGTCAGTAAACACAACAATAGGAGAACAAAGCAAATATGATCTAAATTTCTCAAGTGCAAAAACAATCGCAAGGAGTGCTTTATCAATTGTTGCATAGTTTGCTTGAGCAACTTCTAACGTTCTAGAGGTGTAGTAGATCACTCAATGCTTCTTATCAATTTTTTGTGCTAGGACAGCTCTCACGACTTAATTCGATGCATCGTACATGAGCTCAAATGGTGTTGTCCATTCCGAGGCTTGAATGATAGGAGTGGTGGTTAGGGCCTTCTTGAGGAAATCAAAAGCCTCTTTGGATCCTTCATCAAAGATGAAGTAAACATCGTTTTGCAGCAACTTGGATAGTGGGAGGGCCTTCTTACTAAAATCCTAGATAAAGCGCCTATAAAATCGTGCAAGACCAAGAAAAGAACGAACCTCTCGCACAAAAGAGGGGTAAACCAACAATGAAATAAGAAAATTCTTAGCAGGTCCAACTTCTATGCCCTTACTCGAGATGATATGCCCCAAAACTATATCCTGTTCTACCATAAAATGGCATTTCTCAAAATTTAGAATAAGGTTAGATTGGATGCACCTATTCAAAACTCTGTCCAGACTATCTAAACATGCATCAAAGGAGGATCCAAACACAGTAAAAAATCATCCATAAACACATCTATGCATTTTTCATGAAAATCACTGAAAATGCAAAACATGCACCGCTGGAATGGATCAAGGGCATTGCATAAGCCAAAAGGCATCCTCTTATAGGCAAAAGTGCCAAAGGAGCAGATGAATATGGTCTTTTCCTGGTCCTTAGGAGCAATATGGATTTGAAAATAACCAGAAAACCCATCAAGAAAACAATAATGGAATTTACCTACCAAGCGCTCAAGCATCTGATCAATGAATGGTAGGGGGAAATGGTCTTTCCTGGTCGCTTGATTGAGCCCCCTATAATCGATGCAAACTCCCCAATTTTTTTTCACCTTGGTTAGGATCAACTCGGCCCTTTCATTTTTAACAATTGTGAGGCCTATCTTCTTAGGAACCACATGGATGGGGCTAACCCATTGACTGTCTGAGATGGGGTAGATGATCCCAACTTATAGAAGCTTAGTCACCTTCTTCTTTACAACCTTCAAAATGACAGGGTCTAGTCGCCTCTATGGTTGTCTCATTGGTTTTGCTCTATCCTCCAATAAAATCTTGTGCATGCACGTGAATGAACTAATTCCAGGAATGTCAATGTCCACCCAATGGCTTTCTTGTGCTTCTTGAGCACTTCCAACAACCTATGCTTTTGCTTAGCAGTGAAGGAAGTAGAGATGATCACATGCAATCTTTGCTCATCCTCCAAATAAACATAATTGAGTTTGTCTGGTAGAAGTTTTCACTTTGGAGTGTTGGGTGTTGGCTTAATATCAAGAACCATAGGGGAGGGGGAAATGGTTTCCACAGCCTGTACCTCAACATAACAATCAAATGCATATGTACTTCCTGCAACATAGTTACTGCATTTTGACCGTGTAACATCAAAATCATATGGTACAACACCTAAAGATTCAAACTCAGAATCAACATCAAAATCACAATTACAATCACAATATGAATTAGAAACAACACAGATGCATGCTATAAGAGCTGGGGAAATTAAATAATTAAATAAATAATTATTTAATAAATGCGTGTAGTGGGAACCTTTAGGAAGTTAAATGCTAACCTTCATTACGTGAAAATATGGATAAATGTGGTGTAGAAAACGTAAAATGGTGCAGAAAATGTGAAACAATAACAAAGAAAATTATCAAATCATGAATAGAAGATGAAACATGGATTCAACAAGGTCCCATTGTTAAAACGAAACTGCCCAAGCTTCCAAATGTTCAGAAAATGTAAAATCCATAATGGGTGATGTCAATAATGCATAAAAACGGGAGAAAATTGTGATCAAACATCAAAATTCGGGTGGAACCTCCATGGGTAACCATACAAAGCTCCTAAAACGTAAAAGTGGAGAATGGGGAAGATGATAGGTGGTTGCCACACAAAGAAAACCTAATTTTTTGTGGTCACGTCACCATAATTGCTCATAATTACAAAATTCTCATTCTGTCACTTTGAATTATAAAAATGCCATATGGGCTGAAAATGGTGGCCTAGTGACGTGGGCAGGCTAGTTGACATGGTGCAGACGTGGCAATGATGTGAAAACTCTCTCTTCATCTTAAGATAAATGTCCAAGCTCCAAAATTTGCTCCAAAAAATACCTAAAAACAATTAGACCAATTAATGCTAAATTACTCAAAATTCGAATAGTGGTCCAATGAAGCCCAATTGAGGAACATGAACTAACAAAAGACAATTAAGCACTAAATAACCCTCAAGATGTGATGTGATCCCAACAAGGCTAATAGCATGGGTCATTGGCTAGGCCTATTTAGTTTATCTTTTTTTTACATCCCAATTGGCCTTTTTATTGTGCAGCCCAAAAAGCATCAATATTGATAGCACACCAAATCAGCATTCAATTGCTTCACGTATTTGGGCTGAGAAGCCCATAGCCTTTCAGCCAAATGCAACCGACATTCCCATTTCTTCCTTCATTTTGCTACAGCGTGTTAACACTGGATTGGGCCAGCTTCCAATATCACTTATGTTCTAGATGCGGACCAATCCATCTATAGCCAACATTTTCTGTCAAACATCAACACACGTCTTATATTGGGCCAAGATTCCTACATCATCTAGCAGCCCACAATCCCACTCCAGCATCTCACAACTTGTTTGAGCCAACAGATACATCTCGAGCAGCTAGGCATTCCTCACACATTTTCTTCCACTCTGTTAGGGTTTCAATGTTAGGGTTTCAACGTTTCTTCCTAAGAAAAACCCCCATATCTCCATTAGGGATTCAACGTTTGTTACCCAACCCTTAGCCGATAGGATTGTGTTAGACGACATCCACCTTTTCTTTACGTTTTCTTTCTAGTTTCCTTCTTCATCTATAAAAGGCAAGCCATGCTTTGTATTGAACTAGCTTTGACTAATCTCAAAGGTTTAACCCCAATTTCAGAGTTCACCTTTCTTTAGATGAGGAATCTTCCTCCTAGGGTTTCCCTAGCCACCGTGATTGTGCGATGAGAGAGAGTCTTTCATTGTTCTGTCGATCATTTATGCCTGGATCAACGATTGGGGACCAATTGGATCAAATTTCGACAAATTTGTACAATGCCTGCTCCATCAAGATGGGCATAAAAAGGCAACAGAATAAAGGAAAATAATGACTCATCACACACTCCGTAACGCGAGGTGGAGTTCCCAATATGAAACTAGTTCGTAATGTCCCAAGACTACCAAACTCGTTAGCTACATACCAAGGAGGGCAATCTTGCTGGACACATCCATACGAGCCACAACTCACATACTCGCACCGGCAACACTTGCCAATCCAAGCCACAACTCAAGGATTTCTCATGTCATCCGCCATCCCGAGCCACAACTCAAGATATGTCATTCAGAGCCACAACTCAAGGAATGCCACGTGTTTTCCCTTATCCCGAGCCACAATTCAAAGGATACTGTTCCGAGCTACAACTCAAGGAACACTTCAGCAAGTCGATTTTAAGGTATCAGCAAAGCCTTGTAGACCACACATATCCAAAGCAACAAATCACAAGTCCTGCCTCTGCATTATCACCTAGCATTGCTCCAAAGCCGCCAGGCGAATTTCAGCTCCAGACTGCCTGGCAGAGCACATTTGTCGCCAAGCACCAAGCGTCTTAAAAGCCCCTGCCACTACAAGTATCACTTGGCGGGACGAACCACACCGTTAGGCGCCACACATTACAAAAGACCCCTCTCGATTTGTAGCTATCGCCTGATAGTTCAAATATCATCACAAGGCGCTACACCAGTACTCACACAATACTGGTTTTTAGGCACATAGAACAGATTGCATCCTCAATCAAGTCCACAAAACCCAAGGCAATCCTTGTAACGTCCCTATTGGAAATTACTTAATTAAAATAAATAAATAATAATAGAAAATAGAACATCAAAATTTTATTAATCCCAACCGCGAGAAAATTTGAAACATTAATCAGCGCGCCATAATTTAAATAAAACTAGAGTAGTACAATCATTACAAGTTCCTAAATCCAACAAAATATGAAATAACATAGTAAAATCCCTAGCTCAAGAGTCCCCAAGCTAGCCCCCACTCCGTCGCTATGCATCAACAGCATCACTTGGAATATCATCTGCTCTCGTGTGACAAGTCACACGATCATCGCCAACCACAAATAGAAAGGGTGAGCTCATAATAAAATAACACATAAGTTAATAATAACAAAACACCCAACTAATTTATTCTAGTTATTTCTTGGCCAAGACCTTAATACCCCAAGGCTTTTCAACCTTCAATTCACACAAAAAGTGAGCCATGGACTCAGGATTTATCATGCTCACACGAACCTGCCCGCTCGTGGTCCTACCTCTACGAACCTCCCCGCTCGTATTCCTGCTCTACGAAACTCCCCGCTCGTAGTTCTGCTCTACGGACCAACCCACATGTAGTCCAACACACATGATTCACCAATTACTAACCTCCCCGCTCGCAATATCTCTCAAGTGTGAGCACGGAACATATGAACCTACATGCTCATATGCCCACACAAAAGTATCAGGATATGAACCTTCCCGCTCATATCATCATGTGTTCACCACCATCCATGGACCTACCCACTCATGGCACAACATCTCTTTATCCAAGTTCTTGCATAAATGCATACAAGCAACACCATAACCACTGCCTGTAGCGCTATTGCTTGGCCCTGCCTAAGCGTCGCCAGGCAAAAATACTGCACAGACCTGCCTAGCGTGACATCCCCGTCGCCAGGCGCCAAGCCCACTCCTAACCCACTGTTTTTGGGTCCATCGCTTGGCGGATCACCCCTTGCCGCTAGGCGTCACACGTTGCAAGGCACTCCTGCTAGTCTTATCGCTTGGTGTTATATCAGTAGCACACCAGGGACTGTTTTAGCACACAAAACAGATCATATTACCTTATGCTACCAAAATACCTCCAAGATATTCATGTTCTCTCATTCATCAAAGTTTGATTCGTGAAACATTGCCACACCCTACATGGTCCATTACTTATAACCCAATTTCCAAAATCACTCTAGTCACAACTTGGGATTTACCAAGCATGCTATCACTATCCAATGATTTGCTCTAACTTAATGACACTAACACGCAGTCTAGTATCTCCAAGTCATCAACTGGTTATTTTCCATTGCAACAGTACCACAACTTCTACTCAAATACTTTTCACTTAAGTCTCCACGCATTATGATTCATACCTTAACCACTAATGCATAGTTATTACACATCTCCAAAAGTACCCACCCGCATAGCACATATTTTCCAGCACCTGCACTTCCAATCAGAATAATAATTCCTCTCTTTGCCATTGCCACTCCCGCATTAATTTCCCACTATACTTTAACACACACATACTATTGTTTTTCTTAGAAACCTCCTTGTCATTTTTTCACCTATGCATTAATCCTTCCAATTTCATCCACCTTATTTATATTCCCTTTCAATTCCCAAAGCTCTCTCTCACAGCCAACCACTTAACTGCATAGAACTGTATTTACACAGTACCAAGCCAGAAAACTCAAATTTTTGTACTTGGGACGAACTCGAAATTCCTAGAATTTGATCCAAGTGCCCATTTCACCAAAACATAATAATTTCCACTTAATTTATCAAACCAACTCCCAATCATATTATCCCTTACGCATCATAAAATTTACAATCACATCTTAATACCCCTAAAACCAAAAATTCAGATAACTCCCTTGATTTTAAATATAATTCATCATATTTACATCCCCAATTATAATTCGCAAGCACCCCAACAATAGAAAGATCATGGCATTTCGCAATCACACAAACATAGAAGTTCATTGGAAGATGAGCACATAATGAAATAGACAAAAATAGAATGAAACAGTGACAGCCAACAAATCTCGCCGCCAGGCAGTTCATGACAGAACCCAGAAACTGGGTTAAATTTGATGTGTTGCCTGGCCGCAAACTCATGCCCGCCAGGCGATTTCTGGGCGAAAGTCCAGAAACTTACGAAAATAACACAGACAGTGGAAATTCTCATGCAATTAGGATCAGACAATGCAATGTTATATGATTGAAAACACATGAAAACAACTCCCCTTACCTGGATTCTTGGCTCCAATTTCGAGTTTGGTGTGTGTGTCCTTAAACCAAAACTCTCCTAGCCTTTGTTTCCACTCCAACAATGACTTCCAACCTCAACTCTCTTTGTAAACCAGCACGAATCCTCTGGAAACTCCCTGCCCAATGACCCACACGAAAATGCAATCATTTACTCCCCTCTAATTCCATTCTCTCTCTAAGTTACTACCTCCTTAATCATCCTTTACTCCTCTAAAACAAAAATTAAATTAAAAATTGCTTAATGGCCATTCAATATGTATCATCATTATAGGTATACGATTTATCACCCTAAACCATATCCATACATTTCCAATTTAATTCCAACTATCAATTAACCCCAACACCCAATGCCCCACATTTCCAAACCCTAAAGCATGTTCATACGGTTTCATCCAATTTAACTTCCAATCACAACGTAATTCAACAACATATGATATCCAATAATCCACAAACAAGCAGAGCTTCCTTTTTCCCTGGTCAGAATTAACCAAGGATCCCAAGAACATCAAACTCGAACAAATATGCTCGCGTCACCTAGCAGGTGTTCATCACCACCAGGTCGTTTAGACAAAAAAAAACCCAAACTAGGTTAGAAGCATGCATCTTACAATATGCCATGAGTCCCCTAGCAGCCTTGAAAGCCTGCCAGGTGGTATTTGGAAAATTTATAGAAATGTAAAATACCAATACAACTAAACATATTAAATAACAGTAGTTCATTCAACATAAAAAATTACTATAACACAATCAAACTCGAGTTCAGCTCCCCTAACCAGGATTCCTAACTTCTGATTGCAAAATGTTAGACTTCCTTCTTGATTCAAAATGCTCTCCCCTTCATACCATTCCTAATCCTTGAGACCAAGTCTCCCGAATTCAGTCCACACGCTCAGAATTCTTTTGCTCTCAATACTCACAAGTGACAAACTCCAAAGCACTCTCTCTCACCCTTAATTATCACTTTAATTTTGCCTTAATTAGAAATTATGGATGAGAAAACGAAAATTGGCATTCAAATGGGTTTAATTATCAATCAAGGTTCATTAGTGGTTATTTTTCCAGCCCTTTTGGTTGCCTCCCAAACAGCTAGGGTTTTTGGCCCTTCACATTCATGCCAAAATTGATTTTAGCAAAAAGGAAGCTTAATTCATGACTACCAAGGTTCAAACACACAATCATGCTGATGTCAAATTAATGCACAACCAATTCATGTTTCATGATAATTCTTATAAATCTAGGATTATATTATCACTCATCATGTTCAAGCATATTATTATTAAAATAATAAACAATTAAAATAACATACAAATGGCATATGCAAGACTTGAACTTAAGTCCTCTCACACAATCAAATACTTTCAACCACTTGACCTAGTACTATTCCACATCATCAAAATCAATATTAAATCTCATAAAGCTTCCACTACCCGCATTTATTAATTATTTATTTATTTAATTAATTAAATTCTTGGGTCTTACAAGTCATCCCTTATGTGCACACACATCATCACACAAAATCAAACAGTTGGAATGACCCTACACATCACATTTTCTATCACCTATCAAATAACTAGTTTCATGAAAAAAGGAACTTCAATTAAGACTTAAATAAAAGGTTACATATTTCTAATTCAGCAATCTTAACTTGTCTTGAATAAGGTTCTTATGAATAACTACATAGCCAAAACTAAGATAGAAGCTCTGACCATACCAAGTTGTATGTTTCATTCATAGTAAACTACCATTGTTCTTAAAGTGCATCAATTATTTTCAAACTAAACCCAATCTTTTATTAACTTCTCAATGCTATAGTTTACTATCCATAAATGTTACTACTTTCAAGTACCTTCACCACCAAGTCAGACCACATATCATCGAGAGGTATGAACATATGTGTGAGGGATGTTCTATGTTGCCAAGGAACTTTAACAAGCTAACCTAAAACCTCTTCAAGCTGGTAGTCCTTCGCAGATTTGAGTGCTACCACCAAATGCAATTGTGTGGCAGCTGGTTTTTATAAAGACAACCTTCAAAATTAAGTTATTTCCCTAAGTTATTTTGAATAATCTGATATCTTAATTATCAAGCAAATGTTATTATTGCACACTAACTAGGCTTAAACAAATTAATAACTGAGGTCATAGTACTTCCATTGAAGAATGTCCGAACATTGTTGCTTTTCATAGTATAACTTTCATAACACCCTATATGATTCAAACCTAGAACAAATTCTTTCTAAATTTGTTGTTTTCTTTCTATCAATTGATGAGTATTTAATAACTGCAACACTTTTGATGCAACCTCTATAGATTTCAACATCAAAATTTTGATACCAATAATGTAACATGTGAAGACCAAAGTCAAACATTTTAAATTGAAACAAATTATAGGAACCTACCTGTTACCATTTATAATGGGAAATGTGCCACATTATAGCCTTTTTGAATTGGGAGTTAGGGCCTTTCTTTTAATACTCTGACTCAGTTTCTATTAGGGGTATTTCCTACTTTGTGAAATTTCAGATGCCTAATTTAATGTTTTAGCACTTCCTCACCTCTCTATTTCATATTCATCTCCTTTTCTTTTTCTTTGTAGACCCATATATCCATGAACAATTTGCAGCTTTATTTCTGTTCAATAGGACTGTGTCTTTTCGATAGGTTTATATTTTGTTTTGTACTGTTTACTTATTTATTAATTTCATTCAACCAGTGTCGACTACACTATTTATATGTTAAACCATAAGCATTGTTACGTGACACTGTTTCATCTTCTTCATCAAATTTCTACATCTTTTACACCCATTTCTCTTACATAGACAACACTGAAATGTTCACAAACCCTATGGATGAACAACCCAATATTGGAACATTATTGGCTGAAGATAGGAATCAGAAGAAAAGGCAAGCATCTATTTTACATAACAAACTCGAAGCACATAGTATTGTTGTTATACTTCAAAATATCACATAATTGTAATAACTGCATTGAGTTTGGCAGTTATTAGTTTCTGTTACGTTTCTGTTCTATATAAAATACTTTGTATCCTCCACTTTCAGTGCAATGAGAAATACATTCTAATTTCTCTGCTCTCTATCATTGTATGCATTATACTCTTCTCTCCATCTCTCTCTGCTAACAGTGGTATCAAGAGCCTTTTCGACCTAGGAGGATCTGAGGGTGCGGAATAGTGTGATAGAAGCTTGTTGCGTGTATTAGCTTCATGGCTGCTGGAGACGTGATTTCTGGCAACTTGTCTGTGTTCGATGGCACAAGCTATGGTGATTGGTGTGTCAAGATGGAAGCCATTCTTGGTTTCTAGGAGGTGGATGATATCGTAAAGAAAGGATTGCAAGAACCAGCCAAGAATTCTATGGATGAAACAAAGAATGCATACAAGGAGAGTCGCAGGCTGGATTGCAAATCTCAGATGTTGCTGCACCAGTGTGTGTCTGCCACTGTTTTCCAAAAAATCTCGAAAGCCACAACATCCAAGGAGATATGGGACATCTTGCAAGAAACATATGGTAATGTTGGTAAAATTAAGGCAGTTAAATTACAATCCCTGCAGCGACAGTATGAATTACTGTGCATGAAAGATCAAGAATCAGTGTAGACTATCTTGGAAGGTTGCAAGTTTTGGTCAATTCCATGAGAGCTTGTGATGAACTTGTGAAGAACAGCAAGGTTGTGGCTAAAATCCTTTGCACACTTACACCCTAGTATGATCACATCGTTGTCGCCATTGAAGAATGCAAGGATCTTGAGAAGATGAGTCTTGAAGAATTGCAGAATTCTTTGGAAGCCCATGAGCAACGGCTGATTGAGAGAAAGAATAATGAGAAAAGTATTGATCAAGCCTTCAGTACCAGGGTTGATAATCAACGCTCCCGAGGACGTGGTGGCAGAAGAGGAAGAGGGAGATCATAGGGTGGCAAAAGTGGAGGCAGATTTGGAGAGTATCCTGAGCACTCAGTGGATGAATCTGGTACTAGCCAAAATGATGGTACCAGAGGAGGAGGAAGACATGGCAGAGGTAGAGGCAGGAAACCCTATGATAAAAGGAAGGTTCAGTGTTATATGTGTGATAAGTTTGGCCATTATTCCTATGAATGTTGGCACAACAGTTCAAGCAAAAAGAACAAGAAAGGTGATGAAGCACATCTTGCCCAAGACGAGAGCGATAGTGAATCTGATCATGTGCTGTTAATGGTCACAATAATTAGTGGAGAAGACGAGTCTTGCTGGTATTTGGACATGGGGTGTTCCAACCACATGACAGAGAGGAGAGAATGGCTGATAGATCTTGATCCAAGCGTGAGAAGCAGCGTCAAATTCGCGGACAACAGCACAATAACAACAGAAGGAGTTGGCAAAGTAATGATCACTCAAAAAGATGGTAAAACTGCTTACATGAGTGATCTGTTGTATGTTCTCAACATGAAAAATAATCTATTAAGTTTGGGACAATTACTGGAGAAGGGTTATACTGTGTCAATGCAGCAAAATCACATAGAGGTGTATGATGGACAACAAAGGTTGATTCTTAGAGCTCCAATGTCACGAAATAGAACTTTTAAGATCAACATGAATGCAACAGTTATCCAGTGTCTAGCATCAGTGAATGTTGAAGAGGAAGGATGGCTTTGGCACTACAGATTTGGGCACCTAAACTTCAAAAGTTTGGGTCAATTAAGCAGCAAGAAGTTAGTAAGTGGAATACCACTGATTCATGTTCCTGATAAAACTTGTGAAGGTTGCATTGTTGGTAAACAAACGCGAAAGGAGTTTAAGAAGTGTGCACCAAAGAGATCAAAATAGCCACTTGACATTGTGTACTCGGATGTGTGTGGTCCTTTTGATACACTCTGACTTGGAGGCCATAGGTATTTTTTTATCTTTGTGGATGAATGGACTAGAAAAATGTGGCTCTATTTGTTGAAAGAAAAGTAAAAGGTGTTTGCAAATTTTGTGAAGTTTTTTGCATCAGTAGAAAGACAATCTGGTCTGAGATTAAAAGTGTTCAGAACTGATGGAGGAGGTGAATTTAATTCAAAAGAAGTCATGGAATTTTGTGAATCAAAGGGGATACATCATGAAGTGATAACACCTTACACCCCTCAACACAATGGGGTTGCTGAGAGGAGAAACAGGATGCTACTTGATATGTGTAGATGTATGATAAAAGGAAAGGGGCTACCACACTATTTCTAGGGAGAGGCAATCTCTACAGCTGCCTATGTACTAAATAGGTGTCCTATTAGAGCCTTAACAGATTGTACCCCTTAAGAAGCTTGGATAGGAGAAAAACCTGTTGTTCACCACCTTAGAATTTTTGGATCAGTTTGCTATATGCACATACCAACTGAGAAACATAAGAATCTTGAAGATAAAAGTGAGGCCCTTATACTGGTTGGATATCACTCAACCGGTGCCAACAAACTGTATAATCCAGAGAAGAAGCAAATTGTGATAAGTAGAGATGTAGTTGATGATAAGGCTACAAAGTGGAATTGGGAGCCTATGACAGTAACTGTTGAGAAAAGCCACATCCCGTGTCTGCTTGAAGACAGTTGCTGCCACAATCAGCACCAACAGTGGAAATGACACCAACAGAAGGTCACAGAGGGTGAGATTTCCTTCCACTAGACTAATGGATCATGAAGTTATGGCTTATTGTGAAATTAGAGATGACGAAGAACTCGTGCATCTGGCATTCCTGGCTCATCCAAAACCACTAATGTGGGAGCAAGCTGTTGACATAACAAAATGGAAGGAGGCCATGCTTGAAGAACTAAAGTCCATAGAGAAGAACAAGACTTGGGAATTAGTAGACTTGCCTCATCATAAACATCCAATTGATGTTAAGTGGGTATTCAAAACCAAGTTTAAACCAGATGGGAGCATAGCAAAACATAAGGCCCGGCTGGTGGCAAAAGGTTTTCTGTAGAAACCAAGAATTGATTTCACGGATGTCTTTGCACCAGTTGCAAGGCTTGAAACAATAAGGCTTGTGATAGCTGTTGCAAGTTGGAAAGGTTGGGAAATAAGTCAGCTTGATGTCAAATCAGCTTTCTTAAATGGACCCCTAGAGGAGGAGGTTTATGTGAGGCAGCCACCAGGATTCGAAAGGAAGGGAGAAGAACATAAGGTGTTCATACTGCATAAAGCCTTATATGGCTTAAAACAGGCCTCACGTGGCAGGAACAAATGCATTGATGCATTTCTACTGCACATTGGATTCAGTAAATGTACAATTGAATATGGAGTATATGTGAAAGTTATCTCACCCAATAATTTGTTATTGATTTGCCTATATGTTGATGATTTACTAGTAACAGGAGATTCACAACCTGAGATTGAGCTATTCAAACAGAAGATGAATTCAGAATTTGAAATGACTGATCTTGGGAGATTGAATTATTTTCTGGGTCTAGAATTCAAACACACTTCCAAGGAAATTCTGCTGCATCAGAGAAGGTATATCAGTGGAGTTCTGAGTAAATTCCACATGGCAGATTATCATTCGGTTCCTATACCAGTTATTGCTAATCTGAAATTGGGTGAAGCAACAGATGAAAGGTTGGTTGATGCAACTCTTTATAAACAGGTTGTAGGGTCTCTAAGATATGTTTGTAATAGCATACCAGATATTAGCTATAGGGTTAGTTTGGTTAGTTGTTTCATGAACAGCCTAAGGACATCACATTTAGCTGCAGCAAAACATATACTTATATACTTAAAGGGAACAACAGAACTTGGACTTTTCTTTCCGAGAAGAACAAGTCAGGATGAAGGAAATATGGAGGTCTGGACTGACTCAAACTGGTGTGGGGATAGAATAGATCGAAGGAGTACATTTAGGTATTTCTTTAGATACATGCATGCACCTATTTCGTGGTGCTCCAAGAAATAGAATGTTGTAGCCTTGTCCTCTTGTGAAGCAGAATATATTGCTTCTACTGAAATAGCCTGTCAATGTTTATGGCTTTCAGCACTCATTAAAGAGTTAAAACTTGAGTGCAGACAACCAATTCAGCTTTTAGTGAACAACAAATCTGCCCCCAGTCTGTCAAAAAATCCTGTTTGCCATGGAAGAAGTAAACATATAGAAACAAAGTTCCACTTCCTAAGAGATCAAATATGCCAAGGCATATTGGAGCTGGTGTACTGTCCTACAGAGGATCAAGTGGCTGATGTGTTTACAAAAGCTCTAAGGCAAAGTCGATTTGAAAAGCTAAGAGAGTTGTTGGGTTTGAAACTGATTAATATTTTGGATTAAGAGGGGTGTGTTGTTGTTGTAATTCAAAATATCACATAACTGTAATAACTGCATTGAGTTTGGCAGTTATTAGTTTCTGTTACGTTTCTGTTCTGTATAAAATACTTTGTACCCTCCACTTTCAATGCAATGAGAAATACATTCTAATTTCTCTGCTCTCTATCATTGTATGCATTATACTCTTCTCTCCATCTCTCTCTGCTAACACATAGTATAGTACAAAACCACAAAACTTAAAGAAAAACAGAATCAATGCTTTTGGCTTTGAAATACACAGATAAAGAACTCGAACCTCGAAAAACAATGTGGCAACAACCAAATGTCGGCAGAGGAGGCGCTTCGCCTGACCGATTGAAGAATACCCATTCAAGTCAACGTCTTTTCGCTTTGGTCCTCTGCGCCACACAACAACCACCACCAAATGTTCTCCCTGACCCCAACGACAGACACAATACTATTCTCCCTAATCTTTTCCAAGTCTTCCATTTTCTTACTTCAATGGTGAAGACAACAAACCCCACAACAATGCCAAATGGCCACATAAACCTTTCTTTTTTTTGCTCGATGAACCCTATGTTCCTTTACCATTCCTTCTTCACACCACAAACACCTATGCTCCTCTATTATTTCTTCTTCTCACCACAGACAATACTTTCCATTTCCTTTGCTTTAAATTTAATTCACTCACAATGCACAACCATAAACCACACAATAGAAAGAGAAAGAAAAGGAAATACAAAAGGAGAAAGGCAAAAACGAAGAAGCGGGAGAGAAAAAAAAATCCAAACTTTCAAATTGTAAGAAACCGCACTGCACTTCCTAGTGGTTATTCGTCCAAGACAATTTTTTTATCTTCATCAAATTCAAGTCAGAAATACAAACCACGTCACCTTGCCAATGCATGCAGTTCAATTAAAAAAACAAAAATGATATTTGAACAAATTTTTTTGACACGTTTTTTACACTACTAACGTGGCAAGGGAGTTTTTAATTTTTTCTTGCAAATGCTTTAATGAAACGATTCCTTACACGTGCGGGAGGATTGGTTTTCCAACGTGAAAGAGAGAAAGAGAGCGAAAGACATAGAAAGTTTCGGAAGTGGTGGAGACAGGGAGAGAGAGAGAGAATGAGTGTTGCAAAGTTGTGGAAAGGAAGCACCATTGCAGGCAGCGAGAGAGAGAGAGAGAGAGAGAGAGAGAGAGAGAAGTGAAGCATTGCATCTGTGTGTGTGGGTTACCGGAGACAACGAGTATCGAAAGTTGTCGATGGCAACCATTTCATTGTCCCCACCGTACCATTCAACTGTTTTGTGAGTCCATTACACCTCTTTCCCCCTTGCGTATTCGTCGAAAGGTATTCCTCCCTCCAAAACCCTTATTTTGTTTGTTTAATTTTATGGAACAGAGTAGCCGAAAGTTGAACATGCAAAAGTTTGTTTTTGATGACATTGAACATATAGGTTGAAAATTTTCATTTATTTAACCCAAAGGTTACATTTTTCGGTGCTAGAATGGATTACAAGAGTTGGAGAATGATTTAATTTGATTTTGAAAGTTTGACTCATTTGGCGATTAATATGAATCATTGTTGATGTTGACTCAATTTCGATGTGCGGTTGAGTAATTATGTAGGTTTTGACTCGGATATTTGTATGAGATAATGATGAAGGATTATCTTGTTTTCTTTTAGATTTATGAATATTGTGATGAGTTATTTAAGAAAACTCAAGGAAGAATCCCACTGGATGTAAGACCCGAGGAAATTAAATAATTATTTAATAAATGCAGGTAATGGAAATCTTTATGACATTAATTATTAGTCTTTCTAACGTGGAAAAGTACTAGCTCAAATAGTTGGGAATACTTAGTTATGTTGAAAGGACTTGGGTTTGAGTCCTAGGTATGCCAAATTGTGTAATTAATCTAATTGCTTGTTGTTTTAGTAATATATTTTATCTTTGTCCGTGATATTAAATTCCTAAAGGTGTAAGGATTATCACGAAACATGAATTGGTTGAGCATTGACTTTATAATTGACTGGTTGTGTGTTTGAACCTTGTCATACGCGAAATAGCTTCCTTTTTGCTTAAATTCTTTTTGGCTAGGATGGGAAGGGTCAAAAACCCTAGCCATTAGAGAGTGGCAGTTGGGAAGGCTGAGGAAACCCTTTAGTAATGATAATTGATGGGTCATTAAGCCCTATTTTTGCATTAAAAAGTCGTTTAGGGAAATTAAAGAGAAATTATTGGAATAGTAATTGATAGTGAGAAGGAAGAATTGTGAGAGGTGCAGCCCTGGTTCATGTGAGTAGTGAGGGAGGATTGAGAGAGTTATCATACGTGCTTTTGGAAGAGTGAGAGCTGATTTTGGAGAAGCAAAGGAAGGCTTTTTGGCATCATAAGGCAAAGATTATAAGTTTATTTGGAGCAAGGATTACTAGGTAAGGGGAACTGCTCTTTTATGTATTATTCATGAATGAATTAATATGCCTTGCTATGAACCAATTGCATGAATTTTCCCCTGTTTACACTATTTTCCGTAAGTTCTGGGTTTTTTCCCAGAAATCGCCTGGCAGGCATGAGTGTGCCGCCAAGCGACACATCAGATTTGACCCAGTTTCTGGGTTCTACTATGAACCGCCTGGCGACAATAAACTACCGCCAAGCGGCGCGATGTTGTTCTGTACTATTTTTGTTGTGCTTTGGTGCATGAGTCATTACGACTTTTGGAATATGTTGGTGTATACCGTGTTTGATGATTAATAATGTAAATTGAATAATTAGATTGTATGATAAAGCTTCATAGCAAGGGTATGGGTGTAATCATTGAATTATGATAGGGGTTGAGCGAGATCAATAAGGAATTGATTACTAGCGTCTGATTGTTAATTATTCGTATCCATATATTTGCATTTTATTTTCTGGATGTGCGTATGGATTCGGCCTAGTGGTATGGTGAAACGGGGTTAGGGAAGCTTAGGGATTTTTTTCGCACAGAGGGAAAAACTGGGAAATTCCCAGAATCTGATACGCTGCCTGGCAGCGCATAATCTGCCGCCAAGCAATAGCTGGAATTTTTCCAGCTTAGTGTTCTAATGGTGCAGAAACCGAGAGTTGCGTAGGGGTCATTTTGATAAATTTAGGTGAATGAGAATATTAACCTTAAGCCTCGATAATTTGGAATACTATAATGAAAAGATTATGAAGGTGTGCTTATGGTAGTGGTATGTGCTTATGAAAGTGTGCTTATAGTATATTGAAAGCAGTGTGAAGATTAAGGGTAATGAAAGTTGTGGGCACTAGGAGAATGTGAGTTTTATTTGATTTGGTTTATAGATATTGGATAATTACGATTTGGTAGAATAAAGTCTCAATTATAGTTATGTAGATTCAATTGGAAGGTATTTGAGAGAAAGGTTTTGGGTACTATAACAGTGTTGTAGAAGCAGATTGTTTGATGATGAGTTCATAAGTTGATTGAGTCATTATGCAATGGTAGAGTATTTGGTAAATCATAGGTCTTGCATGGAGGAATTGGGGAATGTGAATTATAGGTACTTGGAACTATGTGGGGATGGTAGGGTATCAAGAATTTGACCTTGATTAACGAGTGTATATTTGGACTTTTGGAAGTACTTTAGATTGTAAGTTCAATCTATTTTGGGTGTTAAAACCAGTAGAGTCTCGCTACTGATACAGTGCCTAGCGACACATGCATGGCCACCAGGCGATTGGACCATTAGGGATCTCCCTAGAACGTGTGGCGCCTAGCGATAAGAAGGGATCCGCTGGGCGATAGACCCTAAGTTAGTGGGTCTGGAAGCAGCTTGGCACCTGGCGACAATGGTGTCCCGCCAGGCGGTTTTGAGTAGTATTTTTTCCTGGCGGCACCTAGGCAACACTAGGCGATAGGGCTCAACCAAGAACTCTTTTTTTCTTCTGTTATCATGTTGTGATGTGAGACTTGGATCAGGAGATATTGTGCCATGAGCGGGTAGGTTCATGGGTAGTGGTGAACATGTGATGATATGAGTGGGGAGGTTCATATCTTGATACTCTCGTGTAGGGATACGAGCGAGGAGGTTCATATGTTCTGTGCTCACACTTGAGAGATGCTGCGAGCGGGGAGGTTCGTAGTTGGTGGATCACGTGTATTAGACTACGGGCGAAGAGGTCCGTAGAGGCAGGACTATGAGTGGGGACGTTCGTAAAGGGACGACCACGAGCGGGTAAGTTCATGGGAGCATCATATATCCTGAATTCATGGTCAATTATTTATGTTAATTGAAGGTTGAAAAGCCTCAGGGTATTAAGGTCTTGGCCAAGAACTAACTAGAATAAAATAGTTGGGTGTATATTAATTTTATTAACTTATGTGTTAATTATTATGAGCTCACCCTTTTTGTTTATGTTTGGCGATGATTGTATGACTTATCACACGGAAGCAGATGATATTCCAGATGATGTTGTTGATATATAGTGACAGAGAGATGGATAGCTTGGGACCCTTTACTAGGGATTTATTTATGTTTGGTTTAAACTGGTGTTTGTTTTGGAACTTGTAATACATTTATGAATTGGTTTATTTAATTTTAAATGTGAGAAATAAATTTCAAATTTTCTCACGTTTGGGAATAATAAAATTAGGGTTAAGTATGTTTTTAGTCCCTCAACTTTGGTCTAAAATTGGAATTCGTCCCTGGTCGAAACATTGATAAATTTTGGTCCCTAAACTTTAAAAATGAATGAATATAGTCCTTTTAACCCAATTTTGTTAACTCTTTTCTAAGTTTCGAAAGCATTTCTCAATAATTATTGGAGTTGTTTACGTCGTTTGACACATTCTCGACTCAATATTTACTGAGATATGCGTTCAAAACGTAAAAAAAAAGTTAACAAAAATTGGGTTAAATATTCATTCATTTTTAAACTTTAGGGACCAAAATTTATCAAAGTTTTAACCAGGGACGAATTCCAATTTTAAGTCAAAGTTCAAGGACTAAAAACATACTTAACCCATAAAATTATGACGTTTGATTTTCAATTATTATTTATTTATTTTAATTAAGTAATTTTCAATAGGGACGTTACACTGGACATTAAGATAGCAAGCTATCTAGATGTGAAGGTTCACTTCTAAGAGCTTAAAGGAAGGAGACAAATTGCATTAAAAAAAAGAACAAGGATGGAAACCCAAAACGTAAATGTAATAGAAATAAAGAAGAATAAAAGCAAAATGGAAGAGATAGATAGTAATTACTACAGAAGTGAAGCGCGCCACTCTTAGAGGGGGCATAGCCAAACCAAGCTCTAGAGATGAGTGATGTGGTGCGGCCACTTGCATAGGCAAGATAAGGCAAAGAGTTCTCCACTCCTTAAAGGAGGGCTAGCTCACGAAAATGAGGTTGAAACAAAGAGTGTTTTAATTCAAAATATTCTACCCTTTTACAATTAGTAGAGCTCCCCTTTAGATAGTCTTAGGGTCTCTAAGCAAAATACAAAAGATGTAAAAGGGACTAACTATAAAAGCAAGAAAAACCTAAATTCTAGAAGCATCTAAAAGCTAGCACAAAATGAAATGGTGGTGTGTCTTCCCATATGGATTCTCGGCCAAGTGAGGTAGAATGAGACAAAAGTGATCTCAAAATCATGTCAACAGAGCATAAAGAACAAAAGAGACAAAAGGTACAATGTCTACTTTTTCTTTATACTTTTTGCTTTTGCTTTACTCTCTCATCCACATCATTCATGTTCCCCAATCACTATGCACCACCTATCATGCTCCCTTCTACTAAATTAACCTACAAAACAAATTAAACAAGGATTAGCATGTTGACTTAAGTCACGTGAACTTTGGTCAATGAGTCAACCCTAGTCAAAGGTCAACAAGTCAACCAAAATTAAGTCAACTAAGTCAACTTAGAGAAATCACAAAATTAAGATGGAAAATAAAGAAAGAGACATAGAAGAAGGATCCTCCCCTCTAGTCATGCTTCTTGTAATTCTTCTTGGGGGAGTTTCAATTGGTCTTTGACCGGTCAATCCTTCATCAGATAAGACACAATCTTTGGGTGTTTCCGTGTTCGAATTCAACTTCATTTGATGATTTTCGATGAGTCATGACCATTTTTAGGTGTTTAATTTTGATGATAATCCATTTGTGTGTGTTTGGCTGCATTGAATTTGCAATTTAAGAAAATTTGGTTTTGGTGTAGTCCTTGGACTAAACCTAGCTAGTGGTAAAGGAGGATATAGTAAAGAGGGAAAAAGCACCAGAGAGAAAAATCAACTAGAAATGCTGACATAGTAATACTAAAATGAAAAGGGTGATGAGAGGAAAGTAGTTGTGTATTATGGACATGGACTAAATGGATTCTTTAATAGTTTCATGTATGGTAAATCATATATGAAATATTTTACTCTTATCTAACTCTCTCTTAAACTATAACAGCTAAGATTTTGGGGTTCAACGTAAGTCCCTTTACAACAGTTAGAGGTCGAGACATACTTAGGGGAGTCAATTATACTTCTACAGTTGCCGACATTAGAGAGGAAACTCGACAACAATTGGTGCTTATTTATTCATATATTGGCCCATAACCTTTTCCTTCATTAATTTGGCAACCATTTGGTTATTTTTTATAATTGCGCGTACATTTTCTACTTTACTTAAATTGTAGGGTGGTTGTATCAATGTGAGGGGGCAGGTACAAATTATCAAAGAATGGTGTGCCAGATTGTAAATTTATTAGGTGATGAGAACACAACATAGTCTATTCCAGCAGTAAGTAGTTCACACCCCAACAATGTGCTAATTTTCTTATTCAAACATATGTTCAACAACTCAAGGCTAGTATTTGCTTCTTCTAATCAACATTTTTTATTAGCTTTTCATAATTTGTATCCATAACTGCACACATTTGAAGAAAATTCTAGAAGAATAAATCAAATATGTTTAAAAAGTATATTGTTTTTTTGCTTATGATTAATTTTTAGATTTTGTACAATAATGGCGCATGGAAAATGGCAATATTGGGGTTTGGTTAAATAGGCTGCACCCCTGGTAGAACATGCGTTGCAAGAATTTTAATTGATATGTACTTTTATTCAAATATTTTTATAATTGATGGCTTAATGCATTCATTTATATAGAGTATAAGATGCAAAGATGAGACATGTAAAAAAATTCTCTTACTTTGATTGATCATGCTACGTGGTGTCACATTATAGCCTTAAGTCTAATGTGTTTTATGGCTACAATGTGTATAATTATGACATGATACGGCTAAAATAAATTTTACTTAAATTTTCATACATTAAACTCAATACATTGAACTTAACTTTTCAATTCAAGGCATGAACGAACAAATTTCCTCTTTGCACATTAAATTTACCCTAGTATAAGTAGGCATACTTTGGCCATTGTACTTTTTGTTAGCTTCCCAATGTTCAAGATATTTCAGTACCATAATACCACAGTCAAATCTGAAAATGAAAACCAAATTCAGTAACATCAAGTATCACAAAACTCGTCATCTCCAACATTGAACAAGACTTTGAAGTCAGAAACACAACAACTTACAAATTTGGTTGTTGTGGCAAGTCTTCAATGATTACTTTGAAAGTTGGTTTCTCTTTCGGGTTGGGAGACATCAGCATAGAGAACAACAATTCCAAATTATGTACCTTTAAACATACGAATTCAAGTATCATGTCATATTAGTTAATAGCCTAAAGAAATTATAAATCAATTCTGCAAACTCAACAACATAACAACACCCAATTCTCTTCATACATGGCCTAGATTATCAAGACAAGGAGGCTCATTTGCTTCATAGTTTGACTAAGGTTGGTCATCACATCTAAAGGCTAAGAATCATTCTTGTTCTTCAAGCCAAGATCCAAGGGGCGTGATCTTGCCTCCTTCTCTAAGCTTGATCTAAGGGCCAAGATCAAGGCCCACTCCATCCAATGGCTCTCCTTTCTCATGTGTAAATGGCTTCATATAAAAGCCAAAATTTCACTCATTTGTAGACACTCTTGAAATTTTAAG
>Ga0099822_1000465_pt1 | contig 37312 bp, 14 predicted proteins | sample CowpeawhiteBW_FD_76839 | JGI IMG/M metagenome (GOLD analysis project Ga0099822, IMG submission 76839) | Root nodule microbial communities of legume samples collected from California USA - Cow pea white BW | ecosystem: Host-associated > Plants > Roots > Nodule | place: USA: California | collected... | reverse complement strand
TTACCTGACTTTATGTCCCTATGAACAACACACTGCTCCGCGTCTTCATGAAGATAACGAAGTGCTCTTGCCACACCTAACGCTATCTTGTACCTCACATCCCATGTCAAACTTCTTCTCTTCCCAAACAGATGATTGTCAAGGCTTCCATTACTCATGTACTCAAAAACCAGTAACAGCTCCCCTTTCTCGTGGCACCACCCCATGAATTGCACAAGGTTTCTATGTATAACACGACTTATAATCTTCACCTCGTTTCTGAATATTCTCTCACAATCTTCAACATCAGAAAATATCCTCTTCACAGCAACCACGCGCCCTAAATCACGCAGAAACCCTTTGTAAACTTGTCCAGAGCCTCCTTCTCCCAGCCTTCTATCATCTGCAAACCCGTTCGTGGCTGCAACTATTTCCTCATAACCAAACCTTCTAGGCATAGCTTCTCTATCGAAACCAAAACCATCCTCGGCTCTTCTCCTTTTGATGGTTAACCAAGAAGTACTAATAACCACGAGCACAAAAACAATAGAACAAATCACTGTAACAATTACTACCTTCATGTGAACCTTGCATTTGGTTGGGATGCCATTTTCTTTGTTTACCTCTTCCTTCGTGGAATTTAAATCCAGACTTGAACTGAATTCCCAGGAATGGATAACGTTTTCCTCTTGGAACGACCCAGTTGCACCCGAAAACCCAACATTGACCCACTCCGGTAAAATTGCCCCCAGGTCAATATGGTACGAAAGATCAGTGTTTGGAGTAGAAGCAGAACTAGTTCCATCAAAGAACCACGAGACAGCAAGGAGTTTTGCAGAAGCGTTATAAGTTATCAACGCATGCCCCATCTTCCCTATGTTGCTCTCGATATCAAACTTGGTATAGTTGAGAGATGCCACAGAGTTATTGTTGATTCCTACGTGTTGCATTGGTGGGTCTAAATCGTTTACGTAAGTGTCAAATTCGACAGCAATTATGGGCTCGCTTTCATCGTACAGACCGAGCTGGTAACCGGCTAAATCGCTGTTGAGAATCTGGTAGGCAATGGGTGCGACGTAGAAAGCAAAGCCATCACCGTAGACGGTTTTAGAAGCTTGGATGGTGAATGAAAAACGGGTTGAGAAATCAGTGACATGTCCATTAGAAGTGTTCTTGAGGAGTAGAGGTTGGCCATAGAGTATTCTTCCAACTCCATCCTTGATGAGTGGGTTGAGCACTGCAGTTCCGTTCTCAATCTTGGCCACGCCTGTGAATCCAACGAGGCTTGCACTTACAGTATCGTTGAAGTTAGTTATGGTGAAGGAAAATGGTTGAGCTAAGGTTGTTGGAAGGACAAAGAGGATAAGCAAAAGAAGAAAAGTTTTGAAGTAGTGGAATTTTTCGAAGGTTGCCACCATTGTTTATTACCACTGAGTCTAAGCTTGAGATACCCACTATGGTATTGGATCATATATATATTTGAAGGGAAGAATGAAATTGAATTGTTAACAAACTCCTACTATTGACTCTAAACGAACAGTTTGAAATAGCCATGACTCAATAGTCACATCTTAATCCACTTTTGTTTTTATCTACTTAATATATGACTGCAATAAAAATTCAATTCTCCGGCACAGAACTTGTTGCCTGAAGTTCAGAAAGTAGAATTCGTTTGTGATAAGAACTAAATTTTAAGTCTTACTAATAAAACTAACTTATGAAATAAAGTTTACACCATAGTTCGTCTTATTTCATAATTCGTCTTATCTCTGAAATATCTTGAGAGCGAAGAATAATATAAATATTGCAAATGCTGACATGAAAAGAAGTGCCAGTTTGTTGGCTATAGAGTTGACCTTATATATTCCTTATGGAGTGGACTGACATAACAGTTTACATTAAATGTCAATGCTCATCGGTTGTTTTTTTAAATGTTGGATTTCTCAATGCACATGGCTTACCTTGCGTTTACTAATCCTTAACTTTTGCAAAAATTTAATGAAAGGAAAAACCACGAAGGGAGCAACGTGTTTGTGATGAGGGATACACCAATGGCTATGTAATATGAATATTGAAAAATGTTGACACGAGGCTATATATAGTATCAGTTGTGTTGAAGTTTCATTGACAATAATAGACATGGTTGTAGCAGCCTTCTATTTCGGAACATATGTTTTTCATTTTCATTTTCATTTTCATTTTCATTTTTAAACCTTCTTTATATTGCAGTTGTGTTGTACTATTAAATAAATAAGTTTCACACTTCAGAAACATGTCCACACGTTCTGATTCCCATTGTGGTAGATGCTGGTTTTGGGAGTCCCCAGAAATATGACTTAATCTTATGATTAATATGAAAGGATTTTTTTTTTTACATAATTATATATATATATATATATATATATATATTCTAATTTTATTAGATTTCTTCTTGATGATAATTTGAATCTTTATTATATGTAGTTTTTAAACGTAAAATGTGTAATGCAGACATATTGTTATTGAATGATGAGATAATGATTTGATATGCTACTAAACAGTAATCAATATTATTTTAAAATTTGAATTAAAAACTTAATCTCGAGAATCTCACTTATAATAAGTTAGGAATTATTTTGCATTTATTTATTAATTTAGTTATATCCAGTACATCGTATACATATTCTTAGCTGTTAATTTGTCTTGTAGAGATTATAATGTGAATTAGAATATGTATAAAAATAATAGACAAATTAATTCTTTTGTATTTGTCTAAATAGGTTATTTTAAGAAATTTAATTAGGAGTATTAATATTTGTACACATATAATGAATACTCTACTTAAAAAAAATTGTTTACATTTTAATCTTTATATTGTTATTTATTTTAAAAGTTTTTTAAAAAATTAGGAAGTTCTAGATCAGAAAAGGGATGTGCAGTGATTGGAACGAAAACTGCATTAGGAAGAAAATTGAAGAGATGGGTGCTAAATAGAAAAAGGAGGAGTGAAGAATGGATGAAATTAATTTATCGTTTATGGTTTGGGAACAATGAATGTGTCTAGTGGAGATTATATGGGTGAGAATATAGGAGTGGAGATATACTAATCAATTTGGAAGAGAGGATGAGGTTGAGTGGGTGCATACACTATGGTATTATTGAGTACATAAATAGAGATAAAAATAATAATAAAAAGAGTAGAATATTTCAAGAACAAACAGAAGATATTTTTTATCAGAAAATTAATTATTATTTTTTTATTTTGTAATTTTGTAAATTTTTTAGACTATTAATATGTACTAGCATACACACAGACGTTGTCGCGTCTCTGTGTACGTATTTTTTAAAATATATGTGATATTATATTAGTAGGTGATAATATTGTATTGTTATTAAGTTAATATATAAAATAAAATTATATTTATTAAAAATAAAGTGAAATATATAAAAATATGAGAGAATAATTATTGATAAATAGAGAAGAAGAAAAGAGTAAAGATAGATGATTTTATAAAAAAGTTTGTAAAAGTAATGGTCATTTTCAAAAATTTAATAAGTAATTATATTTTAAAGGGTAAAATTGATATTTTAAAATATGGATACAAAAGAATGAATCTTTGTACATTGTTGCAGATGATTTATCTTTTCTATATCTTGAATTAATCCTCCAAAACAATCCAAATTGTTAGTTTGAAGAGTTGAACTACAACTTACCACTAAGTCATAATTATATTTCCGTTGATAAGAATGTACATCGGAGTATTGTGTCTATTGATAATATGATCCTTTGAATTTGTCAAAATGCTCCTTGAGGACTTGTGAAAATTTACATCTCAATTTTAATTCTCATGTAAATGTGTATATACAATATGTATGCAATTTTTCATATAACCTAAACTATTTGCCTAAGGGTTAAATTCATATGTAATGATGGTACCATGAAACGAGAACAATTTTGTGTGTAGGTAAATGTATATAAAAGAGTGCAAGTACCTCAAAAAGGATACAAGTATTGAAAATTTTGGTGAAAAACAACATTAGCTCATATGATATTGGATACGAGTTTTTGTTTAATTAGAGCGAACATTTAACACACATATATGTATCAAAGTTATAAAGGATGCATACCAAAGCATGTGCAAGCATAAGACATATGTGAAAGTATCAAAGAAAATATCATATTCCAGAGTGAATAGAGTGAATATCAAATGTAAGTAAAATAAATTAGGGGATAAATATATAAAATGAGAGGCGGCAAAATATTTTTTTTTCAGATAATAAGTTAAAAAAACTAGAGGGTGTGCTTGCCCAACCTCATGTATGTATAGGTAGATCCACAACTGATATCAAATAATTATTTTATATAAAAAAGTAAAAATAGCATAAAAAGAATATAATGTTATAAAATATTCAATGTTAAACAGATATATTTTCATATTTTCAATGGTAAATATATAGAAAGATATTATAATGGTATAAACATCAAATTAGAATACCAAATAATAATGTGAAAGAACTAATTTAAATATATTACACATACACAAAATTTCATACACAAAATTTCATGAAAACTAAAATATCTATAAATTTTGCAAACATTAATGAAACAAAGTTGAAGAAATTAAAAAATATTTCTAAAAAATGATAAAAAAAGAATATTTAAGTTTAAAAATATTTCAAATGTCTTTTTACTAATCTCTTTTTTTATACACCGATAAAGATTATATACATAATGAAATTGCACAGAGAAAACATAGTAAACTAATAATGATTCAAATTTAGACATAAATCTTTGATTTTTCATTTTTAAAACTTCAATTTATGTTAGATGGTGTAAACAAAAGTTATAACAATAACATTAAATTATTATATTATAGTAAATAAAATATCTTCATGCAATTGTTGTGGTAAATTTATATTTATGAGAAAAATATTAGAAAATAAAATAATTATATAAAAATGATCAAAACTATATTCTACATAATAAAAATAAAAAACAAATATAAATATTAAAGAAAAGTGAAAAAGATCAAATGTTAGATACACCATTGAATAAAACCACAAAAAAGAAAGAAAAAAAATGTATAGTTAATAATAGGGATATAAAGGTACGGATAGTAGCTCTCTTGTATCCTACCTATTGAATAAATTTTAAATATTCGTCTCGTACCCGTATCCATATCCGTGCAGAGATCTGTTATGCGGGTATCCACATATTTTTTTTTTAATATCCACATATATCTACTGGTAGCCGCAAATATTTACAAAAGAAAAATTTAATATTTAACAACATATTTTAACCATAAATTCAAATAAAAATGCAATGCATAACATTCATAAATTTTAAATAAAGTATAAATAACTTATTTAAATAGTGTTGAATGACAATTTACAAAGAAATTGAGATTTTTCTAAAATCAATTGATAAAAAATAACACATTCAAAATAAATGGGTTAATGTTTTAATTATGTTTTGCATTTTTTATTTTTTATTTGATCGGCAAAGAATTAAATTAAATTAATAATAGAGCACTTAAGGAGTGCTCTAACCCATTTACAAAAAGATGAGGGAAAGATGCAGTGCATCTCCAAAACCTGTCAAAACAATGATAAAACTTTCACGTACAAAAGCTAAGACTCCCCTAGACATTGAGCATAAAATATATATCATAGGGGCATTCGAACAACATCTAAGCAACATTCTTGGAAAGGAAATAGAGTTTGAGTAGGCGCTAACAACATACTATGCTTCTACAATTATCTGGCAGAACAATTAAACTGGACTTTCAATGCAAGAGCTATGTCTTCCCAACGTCAAGCTGGGTAGGAATCTTAAGATTAGCCACCCAGATCGCACCTTCTCTGGCCAGTCTACAAGATTACACAGAAAGTGAATACAAAACCTCCACATAAATGTATGCTTGGTCATAATATCTCGTATATGCATGTTCATGATCTATTGGTGCTAAATCTCTCCACTAAAAATAAAATTCAAAGAGTTATTTATCTTAAAGTTTTAGATTAGAGTTCATATCATAATATTTTATACAGTTTGCTCAAAACTCATTAATATTAAGATTTCCTTACAAGAATTTCATAAACTTGATATTGAAAAACAAAGTGTATTAATAGTTATACGATTGAATTACATATAAGTGTTGATGAAAATAATATATCTTGAAAAGTCTCACATCACTTAGGATGACTTAGGAGGTGAGTGTTAATGACTATATAATCAGTTCTAAGTCCATAATGTTTCTTGTCTCAAGTCAAAAACACTTTGAGCTTAGTATTTAACTATTTTTTTATTCTTTGGTAGTAGAGCGTTGAGTAGCTAAATTTTTGCTTTGAAGAGTGTACATGTTACTTTTTATATATTTGAAATTTTCATATTATATTCTTGCATTCTCTATGTTAATCTTATTTCTGTGTTAATAGAATAATTCTAGATTAAATGAATGTGATATTCTTAATTGATGATACATTTTTTTATAATAAGACTTTGAATCGTTAAAGAACAAGTATTAAATTTCTTCTGTTTTGAATACTAACATGATAATTTTCGTTTCTCAACAAGAAAAACTTATATAATACAGTAGAAATTAAGTTGGAAAAAAATATAAAACATTTTAAAAATTACGATAGTATTAAAAATAAAATAGAAATAAACAATATTTGACAAACTTGAAAATCCAAATTTTTTTAATTAATTAAATATTCAACTTCAAAACATTATTAAGTACTTAAAGTAAAAATTTATTATATCCTAAAAATTTAAACCCATTTATTTATTATCATTAAACTAAGTCTTCATTGAGGAGAGGCAATAGAATAATCACATAACATAATGACACACTTTATACACTTTTAAAACATATAGCCTAAGAATAAAATAAAAGAAGTCAACCAAATAATCACTACTAAAAATATTTTTCTTGCTGGAAGTATCTTTCTTATTAGTTCTTTCATGTGGAAGCCTTCCTAAACATTAAAATTATAAAATACAAACAAATGGCTTTGTCGTACAAATGTTGCCGCCGGGGGCCAATCAACACTTTTGGTCAACCGAATTTGTTTAGTGGGTCTGTGACGTGAACGAATACTTTTTCATATTCAATTGACATTTCAAGCTAAATGACATCAACGTTTCAAATGAAAAAAAAAAGGGGAGAAATTATTACTACACTGCTGAGTTTGGATATATTATTTAGGATCGACTTCGAATCATACGATGAAAGCACAAAGAAAGTTGACATAAGGAGAGAAATTGTTAATTAATATATGGTACTTTGTATCTATATATACCTATATATATATATATATATATATATATATATCTAAACAACAAGCTCCATTCATCAATTCTATTCTAGCTACAACTATATTTTTCCTCTTGTCTCATCCCTTTCAAAATTTATATGAACAAGGGGAAAAAAGAAGAGGCATTGAGAATGAGAATGAAGTTGCTAGAGATGGTGACAACTTTAGTTCTTGTGCTGGCTCTTCATTCTCCTTTTCTTAATACCGTAGAATCACTAAATTTCAACATAACAAACTTCGAAGACTCTGAGAGTGCAAAAAACATGGCGTACGTGGGTGATGGCAAAGCCAGCAACGGCACCGTGGAGCTCAATGTTGTGAGCTATCTTTTTCGCGTTGGAAGAGCCTTGTACGCAAAACCACTGCACCTGTGGGATCCATCTTCGAGTGTTGTCACAGACTTCACCACGCGCTTCACTTTCTCCATTGACAGAGACACCAACGGCACCTATGCTGACGGTTTCGCCTTCTACATGGCCCCTCATGGCTACCCGATTCCTCCTAACTCAGGTGGTGGTACTTTTGCTCTTTTCAACACAACCTCCAACACCTTTATTCGCCAAAACCATGTCCTCGCGGTTGAGTTTGACACATTTAATGGCACCATTGACCCTCCAATGCAGCACGTTGGCATAGACGATAACTCTCTCAAATCCGTCGCTTTTGCCAAGCTTGACGTTGACAAAAACCTTGGAAAGAAATGTAACGTTTTGATAACCTACACTGCTTCCAACAAGACCCTCTTTGTGTCTTGGTCCTTCAACGGAACAGCAACCTCACACTCCAGTTCTTCACTTTCTTACCAGATTGACCTCATGGAAATTCTACCCGAGTGGGTGGATGTTGGGTTCTCCGCTTCAACTGGCGAATTAACTGAACACAACGTTATTCACTCGTGGGAGTTTAGTTCAACGTTGAACTCCGATGCTACGGATAATTCCTCTGGTGAGGGGAACGGAAAACGAAAGGTTTGGGTGATTGCTGTGGCGACTTCTTCAGCGGTGTTGGTGGCCGTGGTTGCGAGTGTTGCAGTTCGGGCAATGATGACGAAGAAAAGAAGGAATAATAAGGTTGATATGAATAATGATGGTGAAGGTGGAGGCAACTCGGTTAAGTTTGATTTGGATAGGGCAACTATACCAAGAAGGTTTGATTACAAAGAACTACTTGCAGCCACCAACGGATTCGCAAATGATAGAAAGCTTGGACGAGGGGCCTCGGGACAGGTCTACAAAGGTGTTCTGAGTTATTTAGGAAGGGTTGTTGCTGTGAAAAGGATTTTCGCCAACTTTTCAAATTCAGAGAGAGTTTTCACCAATGAGGTTAGGGTTATAAGCCGTCTTATACACAGAAACTTGGTGCAGTTCGTAGGGTGGTGCCACGAGCAAGGCGAGTTTCTGTTGGTTTTTGAGTACATGCCCAATGGAAGCCTCGACACTCATCTCTTTGGGGATAAAAAACCTTTGACCTGGGATGTTAGGTAAGTTACATAACATATATTTTCTTACCATTTTAAAACATAATATATTTCAAAATCACACTGTTCCCTATCACTTATAATAATATAGTAAGTATACCATATGTTTTGCATCACATCTAACACCAGTAGTCAGATCCATTTCTCCATCTTTTGTTGCTATGAACGTGAAGATGAGAAAATACGTAATTAAAAAAGCATGGGCAAACATGCATTTAATTTTCTTGCATTGTATACATATTCCTATACTTTCTTGTAATAGAGTAATTTACTTATGCAAATAAAAACATTACCAGTACATGGTTCTGAATTCTCTGGTTTCATCTCAATTCTCCCGATAGGTACAAGGTGGCATTAGGAGTGGCTGCAGGAGTTCGTTATCTTCATGAAGATGCGGAGCAGTGTGTTCTTCACAGGGATATTAAGTCAGCAAATGTGTTGTTGGACACAGATTTTAGCACCAAGCTTGGAGATTTTGGAATGGCAAAGTTTGTGGATCCGAGGTTGAGGACTCAAATGACAGGGGTGGTGGGGACTTACGGGTACCTTGCCCCAGAATACATGAACGGAGGTAGGGCTAGTAAGGAATCAGACATTTATAGTTTTGGGGTTGTGGCTCTTGAGATTGCATGTGGAAGGAGGACTTACAAAGATGGAGAGTTTCATGTGCCTCTTGTGAACTGGGTGTGGCAAAAATATTTGGGAGGGAATGTTCTGAATGTTGCTGATGAGAAACTGAACATGGACTTTAATGTGGATGAAATGAGAAGCTTGATCATTGTGGGGTTGTGGTGTACTAACCCTAACGACAAGGAAAGGCCAACGGCTACACAAGTAATAAGAGTTCTTGAGCTAGAAGCACCATTGCCAGAGCTTCCTCTTGATATGCATGACCATCTTCCTCCTTCTCTACTTACGCATTCACAACAAACCAATTCTCAGTCCATACCGTCGCTACCTTTCACTGATAGCTTTATAAGTGATGGACGTTAGTTTGGTAACCCAGCCTCTGAATTCATCTATTTCGGGAACAATGAAGTTGTGCTCTTTTCATGCTGATTTTCGTTTTGTTTTGTGGTTTTTATTACCTTTGTGAGAATTTGTTTTATGACATGTCAAATGTATGAGTGGGTGCGGAAGATAATTTCTTTGAATAAAGTTTGGTCATGTTTAATGATCTCTCATGTCTTGGTAAATCGGTGGTAGATAATTTCATTTTGAATACATTCTTAAGTCTTGCACTAACCTTGATTTACTAGAATTGATCTCTTCTCTTCTTCTTTATTTTTTTTTTTCATACCTTTAAAGGTGGGATTTTAGATCAAAAGAGATTGTTAGGTTGAATAAACTTAAATGAGAGTTAATGTATTATTATCAAATAAACTTAAATGGTAGTTAATGATTTATTAGCTTAAAAGAAAAAAAGATGAGGAGTTAGTATTTTTTTGTATTAATTGTAATAATGAGTACTAAGTTCATAATTGTGTTATTTGATTAAGAAAAATAAAAGGTGAATCAAAGTATTCACAAGGAAAGACATTTTGTCAACCTATTGGTATAAGAGTTTGAAAACTTAAGTGTATGAATGTTTAAAGAAACGACAAGTGTTACAAATAATGTCTCTCTGTCTCGATTAACGAAGATAGTCAACTATGGGTATGATAACCCAAAATAATGCATTGAAAGCGATGTGTATGAATGACAAGGTAGTCTTGTACATGTTGCTCTGAGCTATCTATGAGTTTGACGTTGAGAAGATAGCAAGTGTTAAAAATTCAAAAGAAGCATGAGATATTTTAGAGAAGTCATACAAATGTTGAATTCATATATGTGTTGTCTGGGGATGCTTCAAAGGTTACAGTAATAGGCTGAGGTACGATTTGATACTTACAAAAGGATGACTAAATTGGATTAATGAGATGTGTATGTATCAGATTTCAAGATAAACATTCTAATTATGAGGATACTCATGATGAAAGGTTACTTGATACTCATGAAAGAGAAAGTATTATATTTAAAAGATAAGTTTAGATGGTTGATTGCTCGAGTTGAAATGTAGAAAAATAGGATGTATAAGTTGGATTAAAAAGTTTCTAAAACTTGATGTTGAAGAGGATGCCCGTATTGTTGGATCATCTAATAGTAACCATGCTAAGATAGAAAATGCTAATATGAATGTTGTGTCAGATATCCCACTAACTAAGGTCAAAATAAGCAAAGAAAGGGTAGTGAAAGCCCAATTAATGATAATGATCAATCAAATTTGTTGCCTTCCACTAAATCTTGGAAATCTATGGGTTAGATTTGTTTTCTATGACCTTGTTTATCAATTCTTGTGGTTGAATAAGGCTCTAGGAAGCTAACTGATAAAGCGAGTATGCTAGTTTTAGTTCTAAGCGATGAACATTACGAGGAAGAAGCAATCCAAGAAAGACATTCCCAGTGGAAAGGGTTGATTCTTCTAGAGAAAAGGAGCTTGATATTCAGAGGCTAAAGATTGCAAAAAGGTAATTTGTAATGCAAAATTGCAAAAGAGGCTAGAGGCAATGCAATTAAATTTACAAAAAAGCTTAAAGGGAAGGAATCATGTTTTGCATGAATAGTGTGACACTTGAGAAAAAGTTTTAAGATTGCAAGAATAGTTCAAAGCTAAGAGGGATCTCACTTGTGCATTAGAACTAAGTTGGAGTATGTTTTCAAGGCAACTTTCCAATTCACATGGCAGGTTGAGATTAAGTCACAAATATCTTCATGACAATATTTTTCATCGACAAGAAACCGATCAAGATAAAAGATGAAGAAGTATTTAAGTTTACAAAAGAATTTTATTGAATAAACTTATATGAAAATTAACATATATTAATACTTAAAGAAAAGTCAAAAAATTATTTTAGTAATTAGCAGAATTTAAGACTTAGAATTGAAAAGTTAAATTTCAATTTATAAATTTAGAATTTTTTTTTATTTAATTGAGAAAAGGAAAAGAAACAGAATGACACAGAAAGACTTGACTTGCTGTTAACAATTTACAGTTTATGAATTTAGAATTTTCTACATTTTTTTTTTGTAATTTTTCATTTTATTTTTTATTAAAAAATTTCTCTCGCTAATCATTAATTGGTGTCCAATTTTGAAGTTATAATGAATATAACAAAATAAATTCAAATTGAAATTATTTAAAATATATTTATAAGGAGCTTTGACAAATTTAATATTCTTGCAATTACCATAAATATTTGGGGGGACAGAATCAACATTGGACCTTGGTGTAAAGCTTACTTGGGCCGTGGACATGACCCAACTGCATAATTAAGGCTGTTGCTTCCTACACTCTGTAAAATTTCTCCCTCCACCTCCGTCAAAAAGTTTCCGGAAACTTTTTCCGTAATGGGATAGGGTGATTGCTTTCCGGGAAACAAAGTTCTGAAGTTGTTTATGGTGTTCCAAAAAAAAAATTCGGAAAGTGAGGGTGCCGGAAGAAATATGACAGGTGCATGAAGCAATAGCCCATAATCAATTACTAAGTAAAGGTTTCAGTCCAATTCTTGAAAGCCCGCAAAGGAGTGTAGCGGTGTATACAAACGAGAGGGGATTTCTCCCTATACTCTTGAACCTTTCTCTGGAAAATGATAGGTTGGCATCTTTTTTTTTACTATTTTTTCTACCACCTTACGTGAAATGAGCAGTGACATTTTTATTTTAATTATTCATTTAGTTTTAAACTGCCCACGCTGGCACTTGAGAAAGAAATTTTATTCCGCGCGTGGACACCAAAATTGCATTCTCTTTCCCTCTCTTCCAACTCTATTTCTCAACTACGAAACCCCATTTTTGAAACCATTCTCACATTTTTGAATCCCAATTTGGAATCCCCGTTCTATTGCCATTATCCAACCTCATTGTGGTGTCATTCTCTTCCCCCGAACCACGCACACAGAACCCTTCCCTTGTAGTCTGAAAAATTGCCACTGTCAAACATCGAAAGCTGCCATTGAAGAACCCCAACCTCATTCCTTTGCACCCACGAACGCTTCCAACGATTGCGAGCATTTGGGGAGGTTTTAATTTGGTTTTCCCTCACCTTTTGTTGACAGCCCCTCCATATTTGTGTGAAGTATTTTTGTGTGGTTCTTACGGGCATAGGGGGTTCTCGTATTCATCTTCTTCCTCTGCAGAAATTTTAAATATATGTGCATCTGTGGAAAAACTTTCCTGACCCATTTTCAAAATTAACCTGCAACCCAAGACCAATTACGTTGCAACCCACAAGTGACTTTTTGTACAAAATAAAATCACAGATTTGGAAAGTACAGTTGAAAACACAATTCCCTCCCATACTTGTTGGACCCCAGCCTGTGCACACCAATAACACACCTCATCCTAACATTTGTAAACCAAATGTATGTGCAAATTGGGGAAAAACTTCCCTGGCCCATTCTTAAATTTAATTTGCATCCCAAGACCAATTAATTTGTAACTCACAAGTGACTTTTTGAACGAAATAAAATAACAGATTTGGAAAGTGTAGCTAGAAACACAAATCCCTCCCATTCATGTTGCACACCAATTGCACACCCCATCATAGTACTTCTAAACCAACTGTATATGCATATGTGAAAAAACTTTCCTGGCCCCTTTTTAAAATTAACTTGCAACCCAAAACATATTAAGTTGTAACTGTCAAGTGACTTTTTATGCGAAATAAAATCACATATTTGGAAAGTGCAGCTAGAAGCACAATTCCCTCCCATACTTGTTGGACCCTAACCTGTGCACACCAATTACACACCTCATCTGAGCACTTCTAAACCAACTATAGGGATACAACAAAATCATGGGTGTACACATAAAACCTAAGCAAAAATGGAGAAAAAGGTGTGTTATTGGTGTGCACAGGCTAGGGTACACCAAGTATAAAAGGGAATTGTGTTTCTAGTTGCACTTTCAAAATTTGTGATTTTATTTCGTGCAAAAGGTCACTTGTGGGTTACAACTTAACTGGTTTTGGTTACAAGTTAATTTTAAAAATGGGCTAGAGAAGGTCTTCCATAATTTGCACATACATTTGGTTTAGAAGTGCTGGAATGGGGTTTCTTATTGGTGTGCACAGGGTGGGATCCAACAAGTATGGGAGGGAATTGTGTTTCCAACTGCACTTTCCAAATCCGAGATTTTATTTTGTGCAAAAAGTCACTTATGGGTTACAACTTAATTGGTCTTGGGTTGCAAGTTAAATTTAAGAATGGGCTATCAAAGTTCTTCCCCAAATTGCACATATATTTGGTTTATAAGCAGTGGGATGGGGTGTGTTATTGATGTGCACAAGTTGGGGTTTAGCAAGTATGGGAGGGAATTGTGTTTCCAACTGCACTTTCCAAATCTATGATTTTATTTTGTGCAAAAAGTCACTTGTGGGTTGCAACGTAATTAGTCTTGGGTTGTAGATTAATTTTGAAAATGGGCCAGGAAAGTTTTTTCACATATGCACATACATTTAAAATCTCTGCAGAGGAAGAAGATGAATAGGAGAACCCCTATGCCACGCAAGAACCACGCAAAAATACTTCACACAAATATAGAGGGGCTGTCAACAAAAGGCGAGGGAAAACCAAATTAAAACCTCCCCAAATGCCCACAACCGTTGGAAGCCTTCGTGGGTGCAAAGAAATGGGGTTGGGGTTCTTCAATGGCAACTTTCAATGTTCGACAATGGCAATTTTTAGACTACAGGGGAATGGTCTTGTGGTCGTGGTTCGGGGTAAGAGAATGGCACAACAATGGGGTTGGATAATGGCAATAGAACGGGAGTTCCAAATTGGGGTTCAAGAATGTGAGAATGGTTTAAAAAATAGGATTCGAGAGTTCAAAATGGAGTTTCGTAATTGAGAAATGGGGTTAAAAGAGAGAGAAAGAGAATGCACTTTTGGTGCCCACGTGCGGAATAAAATTCCTTTCTCAAGTGCCAGCGTGGGCAATTTAAAACTAAATTAAAAATTAAATTAAAGATGTCACTGCTCATTCCACGTAAGGTGGTAGAAAAAATAGTAAAAAAAGATGTCAACCAATCATTTTCCTTTTGAAAAAGCAAGTTTTCATTCTTGATTTTGTATCTTAGAAAGTTCAGGTTGACGTTATTTGTTCTATTATTTATTCGTGTTTTACATTAATAAACTCACTATTAGTTTATTGATTTACTTCTATCTTCCTTTTCTTAATTTGCAGAAATTCATAAATTTGACAAGTTTAAGTTTTGACGAGTGTCAACATCTAAGCCTGATACCTGATGTATCTTCTCTCACACAATTGGAAATATTTTCATTTCGACTGTGTCATGAATTATCTACAATTCACAATTTTATTGGGTTTATGAAAAAACTTAAAATCTTGAATGCTCATGGTTGCCGCAATCTAAAAGCTTTTCCACCTATCAGATTGACCTCTCTTGAATAGCTTCAGCTTGATAGTTGTCAAAATCTCGAGAGTTTTCTAGAAATATTAGGAAAGATGAAAAATATAACTCAACTTGATTTGAGAGGAACTTCCATAAAAATATTCTCACTTTCCTTTCGTATAGTTAACAACAACAATCAATAATAAGATATTAATTCCATTGGGATTTCCCCAATATTTGTCATACTTACCCTTCATCCTCATTTCCATTGATCTTATGCACACATCACCACTCTCAGAATATTGTTGAATCTTTTTACCAATTCCAAATACCTCCTTCATATACATATGACTAGTGACGTAAGAAGAATAAAAAATGAGCATAGTAGAGTCATAAAACATCTTTAAGAATGGTAGAACAGACCTCGCATATTCCCAATCCTTTTTCTAATGGCACACCACTACTTTAGGCCATTTCATCACCAAATTTCTTATCTTGCATATCTAGCAAGACAAAGGCATCTTTGTACTTCGAGCTTGCCTCTAACATTAGATAAGTTGAATTCCATCTGGCTTCAACATCAAGCCAAAAAAGACCTTTATAAGAAAGTCCCTCTTGTTCAACACAAGCCTTAAATCTAGCAAATCTAGCTGGAGAAGATTTCACATATTTAACTACACTCTGAATTATTGAAATTGACTCTTTTATCTCTTTTAACCCATCCTTCACCATCAAACTTAATATATTTGTGCAACAACTCATATGAACATATTCTCCCTTTAAGACAAGACAATTCCATGATAACATCCTTCTTTTAAGGTATTGGACCCTAACATCATTTGTTGTAGCATTATCCCCAATGACACTAAGGACTCACTTCAACTCCCAGTTATTCAAACAAGCTTCAACATGTTTAGCAATGAGCTCCCCTGAATGACATGTTGTTTGAGAAAAATTCAAAATTTTCTAATGAAGCTTCCAATTATCATCAATAAAGTGATTTTTTAAACTCATGTTGTTTAGGTTTTGGATTGAAGTCCATGTGTCTGTAGTTAAGCAAACCCTCCCACACTCCTTTATTATAAAAATTTTCAACTTTTTTTTTCCTCTTCATAGAGTTCCCACATTTCATGCCTCAATGTAGTGCGGGATGGGACCTCAAACCGTGGTTGCAAGGACCGTACAAAGTCATGGAAGTCTTCATCTTCCACAAATCTAAAAGGAAGCTCAAACTTCACAAACATCTTCACCAACTTCATTCGAGATACATTTTGGTCAAACTTAGAAATAGTTGGTGAAAGGCCAACACTAACCCCTTCTGTAGTTGATGATGACAATTTTTGCCTTTTGAATGCTTCTTTATTAGGATTTTCCTTGCATCTAATCAAATGATTCATCATCTCACTTGTTGTAGCCAAATATTTAATCAAATCACCACAGTAATTGCACTTAGCCTTCTCCTCAAAATAAGGTTTTTGTTTGGTAAAATGCCCTCACACATCTGACTGACCTTTACTATGCTCAGTTGACGATGTAGCCATACAATGAGGTAAAGGATCAATCCCAAAAGTAGCTGGTGTGAGAGTTTGAGGGTTTCTGGCAATGTAAAATTCATCTGATCCATATGATAATTACTGAGGGTTTGGGAACCGCTAAAGCTAGAAGATGATTATCTTCCCTGCTACAAATAAAAAGTAGTAGGATTACAATCATTAACATTTGAACATGTACTTAAACATATTTGAATGTATAAATTAAAAGAATTAATTTAAAGACTTTGATTCTAGTAGAAGTTGTATGTTGTAAATTCTGGGGTTTAAAAGCTTAGGGAAGACGGATGTACCACCTACAACATTCTTTCTCACCTGAATTATACCAAAGGTACCCAACGGCATAACCCATCATCAATTGGCACGAAAGATTTACATTACCTCATGTTCTAGTATCTATGCATATCAAATAAACTCATAGAAACATAAAATCAAATATTAGGTTGTGCATTAAATCCCAATGCAAATTCATACCTAAACCCTACATAAACCATCATATTTATGCAACCAACAATCATCAAGATATTATCAACCAAGGCATTTTCATGCACTTATAACATCACATATTCACGCAAACATACCTATATTCATCGGGAACCCCAAAATTTCAAGCTAGAACCCAACAAGTTGAAAAACTTTGCAATCCAGTTCACGTCACCTAGTGGATGAAACACTACCCCCAGGCGGTTCATAGCAAAACCCAGAAAATGGGTTCATAAAGCAAGTGTCGCCTAGCGAGCCTTCATTGCCACCAGGAAGTTTCTAGGTAGAAACCCAGAAACGTGTAAACAACAAAATTTAAAAGCAATGAGGGGGCAACCATACATCATTACAACACACAAAATACATATAATAACATTAACACACAAATTGCAGCTCCCCTAACCTGGAAATCCTGCTCCTATTGCACTCCTAACACTCCTATTTTGCCTAAAATTGATCCCCCCTTTGGCTCCTTCTACTTAGCACTCCCTTTGATCTTCTAATTCTCTCTTGGTTCAGCCCTTTCACAGTTCCGCTTGTTAACTATATGAAAGGTGTTTATTCCTCTCGCCAAACTCACTCTTCCTCTAATTTTTCAGTCCTTTAATTTTATTTGATCAAATTAAAACGAAAATGAAAATAATATGCCATCAATAGGCATTAATCTGGTGGTTTCAGCTCATCAAAGTCCATAATTTCCACCCTTCTGAATTCTCCATAGACGGCCAGGTTTATAGGTTTTCCCTAACATAGCAAAAATAATAAAACGTGAAAAGAAACTATTTCGCACTAGCCAAAGTTTGAACTCTCAACCACCCAACTATTAAGCATATACACAACCATCAAGCCATCACATGTTTCATGACATTTCATGCACACATATAATTGTAACACCATGCCATATGTTCATATATGCATACAAAATAAATTAAGTATCACACCAATGGTATACATAGGACTCAAACCCAAGTCCTCTCAACATCACTCAATACGCTCAACCACTTAAGCTACCATTGCTCCTTATCATAACTTTCCACATTAATTAACTTAGAGATCCTTTTACTTGCATTTATATTAAATATTTTTTTATTTATTTATTTAAATTTTTCGGATCTTACACTCATCCTTGAAGCCTTAAGTTACATTGAAAAACTTTTTACCACCTCACTTTAAGTTGGGAAAGCAAGAATTTCATGGTCATGAGTGTGACTCAAGAATGAATGTAGCTTAAGTTTAGGAAAGGCTATTAAAGATATAAGGGAGCATTAAGAAAAACTTTGAAAGGTTGGTGGTTCATTTGTACATTTAAAAAAAATTGAATAATGAAATATTGTGGAAAGAGGACGACATTTGGTTTCGTTTGGTTTTCTATAGAAGGAAGTAGAATGTTATTTCATGACTTGATCTACTTGCTCTCTTTGCTCAAAGTACCTCGTTATCTAGAAAAATCAAATTTCCTTCTTAGTCCAACCACAACGCAACCCATAAAAGTCCTTATGACATTAGCAAGCTTGTGAATGTTTTTGTCCTTGTTGAAACAAAAAAATAGTTAAAGTGATTCTTTGACCCAAGCTAACTAAACTAAAACTTCAACCTGAGTTGACTCGAATGATCCTTCAGCCCGTGTTGATTCAACTGAGACTTCAACCTGGGTTGACTTGACTGAGCCTTCAGCCAAAGCCAACTCAGTTTGACCTTCTTGAGTGGGGGGAAAAAGAATGGAACTTCAAATTTCTTATACTTTTGAAGGTATTTGAAATTCTTCTATTTTATTCATCTGAAATGCCTTTCAAAATTTCTTAAATTTGATTTGTTTTCTAATTACTTTATCCAAACAAGTCATTTTGGTGTAAAGAATTTTAAATTCTTCAAATAAATAAATTGTCTTTCTAAATTTCCTCATCCAAACACAATATCAAGCTCCAAAGAAGACAATATCTCATATGCGATAATTAACCTTAATGATGTTATCTCAACAAACATGAGATTGAATTAACTATCTATGAGATTACAAGAGTTAGATGATCTAGATAATATTAACATGACAAGAAAAACACTAGTAGATGGCCTTTTACGCTCTTCATAAAACAATCATGATTTAGAACCAACAACCCTAACTCTCTACCTTGACTCCAAATCATGAAAGAGTACCCATATCACCTTCCTTTATCTTCAAATGAAAAATTATTATGGCTCAATCAATGTTTGAATCGCGATCTTGGTAGAGCCTAAACACAACTAGATTCTTATTGCATTTTTGGTGATCAACTAGATGTGTGTCACTTTTATTATCATAATGAATAGTCACAAAATAGTCACACAGTCCTGCACAATATCCAACTCTCCTATCATCCCTTTCAATCACAAAACCTCCTTCACCCCGTTTTTCTAGTCTGAAATACTCAGCCTAAGTAATAGATATATCCACCATTGAGTGTGAATTTGCTTTCCAACAAACTACAATTTCAAAACATGTGAAAACATACCCATGAATCAATTTTATATTGTCCACATTCCTTGCATAGTTTGCAACAAAAAACCCTTATATAACCTTTCCACCATGGGTAGAACATTTACACATCAACCCATACGATATTCTTTTATTTAAATATCTCAACACATACTTCAAAACTTTCTAATGAGCGTGTCCAGTATTCACCATGAACCTGCTAACCATAATTATAACACATGACAATTTTGGTTTGTTGCACTCCATCCCTTAAAAGATGCTCCTTATTTCAAATAAACTTAAATTTCAATTTTAATGGTTTTAATTTGTTAGAACAAAAGGTCAATAATCAGTAGTTATTTTCCATTAAATGGTTATAATGAGTTTTGACTGTAGGCCATTAATAACAGTTTAAGTCTTTTAACTCTTATACAATAGATTTCAAAATATAAATAGAAAAGACTTATTGTGTAAAAAATTGATATCAGAGCTTGAGAATGTTGAGTGTCTGAAGAGATTTAGTGATGGATAGCATTGTAAACAATGTCTTTTTGCCCCGATTGACAAAGGTAGTCAACGATGACAATTGGAGTCTTTAGATGAAGGTTCTTCTATGTTCCCAAGATAATTAGAAAGTAGTTGAAGATGGTTTTGAAGAACTAGTAAGCACCACAAGATTCACAATGGCTCAAAACAATACATTAGAATGACACATATGAAGGATAAGGAAACCTTGTACGTGTTGTACTAAGGTGTTGATGAGTTTGGCTTTGAGAAGACAGTAAGCGCTAAAATTTCAAAAATAAATGTGGGATCATTTGGAGAAGGCATACAAGGGAGATGATTGGTGAAAGAGATTTGACTTCAAACAATTCAAGAGGAGTTGGAGACATGAAGATGAATGAGTCAAAAGGAGTTTTTGAGTACATAATGTGTGTTGAAACCATGGTAACCCTTTAGTATCATGTTACCCGTCGTCGGGTATATGTGAAAAAATATCCACGTGTTATTTTACTAGCATATCTACCAATGCAACACACGATACACAAGATTTTAAAAATTTAAAATTATAGTATATTTATTAAATTAATTTAAAATTATAAAAGTATAACTAAATTTAATATAAACATTTTTTTGTGAAATTAAATAATAATCTTTTAATTATTTTTACAATAAAAATGTACTTAAATTATTTATTTATATATATTTTTAATAAAATGTATTATATATAGTTATTTTATATAATATATTAAGATTGAGTTAATTAAAATTAAAAAATTTAATTTAATTTTCAATAAATATTAAGTAGAAAATGTAGAAAAATGTAATAGTAGATTCCCTAATAATAAACATGATGAACAATGTAGAAATTGTTGAGTGGATTCTATACAAATACAAAAGTTAAAAGATACAAGAAATGTAAAGAGTAGACTGATTTAAAGCAAGAAATGATTGACTGTGAATATAAATGTAAATAATATATTCTTTAAAAATACAAATGTTAGACTATACAATAGTAAACGATCAAACTACAAAATGTAGACCTTACAGAAAAATATAAAGGTTAGATGAATGGTAAAATCCCCTATTGTAGTCTTTTCTCATAGTTTTTTTGGATTTTGAATTTTAAATTTAAACTTTGTTACCATATTTTATAGTTTTTTACAATTTAAAATTTTAAATTCAAACTTTATTACTTTATATTTTGAATTTCAAATTTGACAATATGTATCTTAATTTAGAAAAAAATATTGAAATTCAAAATATTAGTAATTTTTATATCTTTAAAAGTTGTAAGAGTTTATAATGTTCACTTTATAATCATACACCGATGTCTATGTTATAAAAATTATTTTTTAAATTAAATATTTGTTAAATGTCAAAAATATGGGAAAGTTATTCAAAAACATTTTAAAATTCATTAAAAGGCTTTAATGTTATAAAGTTTTTTGCATGCTAAATTTTAAATTTAAACTTTAATATCATATTTTTTTCCGAATTTTTTCTATTTTAAATTTTAAATTTAAAGTTTGTTACCATTTATTTATTTGGAATTTTAAATTTTTTGTATTATTGATAATATAAATGTTAATTAAAAAATAAGTTCATTATTTCTTTGTATAGTTTAAATTTCAAATTGTAACTTATCTTTTAAAATCATTATAAAAATATAACTTATCCGTTTTTTTTCTATTTAGTGATAAGAAAGTGATTCAATAATAATTTTAAAAAAATTAATAAAATAGATGAAAATTAATTGATATATTTATAATTTAAATAGAAAAATCTTTCGTGTATATATATATATATATATATATATATAATTTATTTAATGTCATGTTTAATTTTTTATATAATTTTATACAAAATAAATAATTTTAATAAGATAATTAGTTTTGATAAATATAAGTACTATATTTATATATTAAATTAGATACTTTTGTTTTGACAATATGTATATTAATTTTAGAAAAAAAAATTAAAGTTAAAATCGTTAGTGATTTTTATATTTTTAAAAGCTTTAAAAATTTATAATTTTCACTTTGTAATAATACACTTATGTCTATGTTGTACGTCCCATTTAATAAATAAACTTAATTAAATAAAACATCACACAGAATAATATAAAGGGACATTGTCGTGGAGTATAAATGTCACTCCTTATAATTATCCAAAATTTATTAGGAAAGAAACCTTGGCACACCACGATGTCATTAGCAAAATAGAATAAGAGTTTAACAATAACCAAAATATATGCTCAAGGAGCAAGTTAATACATGGGCCACAACCCTAAAAGAAAACTCAGAATAAGGGGATTCGATCCAAGACAAGCTACGCAGCGGAGTTCCCATCATCCTGATGACCACGAGGAGTTCTCACATCTGCTCACATCAACATATTGATAATCATCACCAAAGGAGGAAACCGCACACAAACACACAAGCAAACAGAAAGGGTAAGCTAAAGTGGAAAATGTTTTATCATACAATTGCATACAATTTTAAAGTCAAAGATACATAAATCAACCAAGCATGTGATGACCAACAAGCAAGACTCTAAGACTCAATTATCCGGATACATATAATCAGTCGGATTCACTGGATGCTTGCACTTGTGGTGGCCTCTAATGCTCTATAGAGCCATTGCCAATGGGTTTCACCCTACCATGCACAAGGTTAGCCTTCAAACATCTAAGGCCATTATCCTACCAAAGACTAGGGCCTCCTGCTACTCTCACCACTTGAGTCTCTACGCTCTACATGAGACTAACTGACTGTTTAAAGGTTCAGGATGCAATCCTTGAATCCTTACTAAATTATATAATAAGGCACCACCACGAAACCTTCGCTGGATTACATCCTAACAATGAGGTAACACCGTGAGCTCCCACCAAAAAGGGTCATGAAATTACGTCCTGAACATGAGGCACCACCACGAAACCTTCATGGAATTACGTCCTGACAATGAGGCACCACCATGAGATCTCACCTAGAGATTCATGGAATTACGTCCTAAACCATACCAAAATCATGTCTAACCAACCAACATAAAAATTATCATGCATATCAATCTCATGCCAATATTTATAACCAATCATCTAATCAGGTTCCATACCAAGATCATACCAAACTCATCAATTCTAGCCCATAAACCATTTAATACATGTAAAATCACTCAGTTCATGCCTTTCCATAGTAATCCAACCAAACATGTGACCATCAACCAAGAACAGTGGAGAAAACAGCACCTGAGCATATTCTCGCTCAATTCTCGCTCAAGCTAGAAGACCTCGCTCAAGCGAGCTCCTTTCGCCAAGGCGAGATGTAACGTCCTAGCCGAAAATTACTTATAAAATAAATAAATTATAAAAATTTATCTGAACAACCTCATTTATTAGGAACAAATTCCCAAACACGGGAAGAAATTTAAACTTAAAATCCAACGCGCCAAAACCATTAATCATAAAGCGCGGCAAAACCGAAATGTAATATAGGTGTCTATAAAAATTATTACATTAAATCCATAAAATGACAAGAAAAGAAATAAAAAACAGTAAAAACTCCCAAAGGGGTCCCCTCTCCGTCACTATGTCTCGGTCTGTCCACCTGCATCAACATCTGCTCCCATGTAACAAGTTATATGATCATCGCCACACACATACAGATAGAGTGAGCTCATTTAAATAAAACCAAACAATATAATATTAAATACAACATCAACAAATTTAAACCCGGGTTAGTATACTATTCTCTTTATCCCTGACTTCTCCATTTCCAACGCTGACATTAGATGTCTATTCTTTCTATACCCTTTAAGAGTGATCAATGATAGATCTTTGCTGCACAAGTGTCTACTCGCCCCTCTGACTACAGGCCACCACCTGATAGTCCACATGTGGGAATGATTTTTCCACAGCATCTCACTGTGACACCAAGTGGAGTTCGCCAAAACAAACATAAGTTTGTAGTTGTTCCCAGACTACCAAATCTCTATCACAATCCATTGACGAGGGCAATCATCTGAAACCTCGTCGTACGAGCCACAACCTGCACACTCCACTGGGCTTCCTAAACCACCAGGCTACAACCTAGAGTGGTCACGTGTTAGCCCAATACAAGATGCACTCGTAACTGGGCCCCCAACCAAAGCATCACATCATGATCATACCTTAAAGCGGTGTTGAAAACTTTCCTCGAGCACCATCACTGGACCAAAATCGCCTGGCACGCATCTCACGTCGCTAGGCAGAATTTTAGCTCCAAACCGCTTGGCGGGCATCTCACACTGCCAGGCGCCCAGCACTAGCACAGTATCACATTGTTCCGTCACCGCCTGACGCTTCTGACTCGCGCCGCCAGGCGCCCATCGCCTTCCAGGCCTCCTGCTTCCTTGCCCTGCCTGGCGACACCCACCCTACCGCCAGGCACCCTGCGCGCCTAGTGACCACTGTCACTCTTTGAGACTCTACCGCCTGGCACCTCGCTCCACGCCGCCAGGCGCCATACCAGTAGCGCAAAACTACTAGTTTTTGACACTTTCAACAAATATCCAAGATCCAAATTCATACCACACACCACTGTATCGCACAAGTGTCACAACAAGCACGATTCTATACTAGATTATCATCCACACCATCCAATCATGCCAACAATAACTTTCAATGTTGCACACACACTTCATAAAATAACACAAACAATATAGCATCTTAGCCACACACCCAATAAACACAAGTTTCATGCATCCAGACCTGCTTACTAAACCTAATGTACACTTTACCTTTCATATAAGTCATTTTATTATTTGACCCCAAATCTCTAATCATCCAATTCCCCCTTATAGTGCCCAAATCACTGATTTCTCCAATACATGCGTTCCTTAACCTATTCCCACATACAATTCTTATATGGTTTAATGCTTATATCCCAATTATCTCATAATTGGACCCAAATCAGTTTACCCCTTCAACAGTTATAGTTAATTCCCTCATCTGTCAAGTTTATTCTCACGCTCCATATCTACCTACATAATTTTACATACCATAGGTGCAATTAACTACATACTAAATTCCTACTCGAAATAAAGACATGTAGTTTTTGCCCCTGTGATGTCGCCTAGCGGTAATCACGGTACCGCTAGGCAACGCATACCAATTCCAAGGTTGTCCAGGTTTCCCACCCTCATCATGACCCCATCTAATCCCATACTCACCATACAGCATCATTCATATTTAATTTCAATTGCACACCTCGTAAAGAGTTCATACTTGACCATATTGACATCAATTTTAATAAACAGTACATTTTCCATAGGCCTGCTTCAATCTAAACATTCCCAATTTTCCCAACAAGAATCATAACCCCAATATCATACAAGGCAACGAAATTCCATCAATTGACACATTAAGAAACAATCACATAGAGCAAGTCATACACATACATTAACAATTCGATACAGACCTTTCCACGTCACTAACAATCCAACCAAAATTGAGAAAAATCACAACAGCGTCTACAGCGCCTGGAGGGTCAATCCCGGCGGCCAAGCAATTCATCCACCAACCCAGAAACTGGCGCAACTACTTGTGCCGCTTGGCGGCAGTTCATGCGCCGCCAGGCGGTTTCTGGAAAAATCCAGAAAACGCGCACCAGACCAAAACTCAAATATTTAGCAGTTCCAACATGAACCAAAACACATTTGCATATGAATCAAAAATAAAACATGCAGTAAGAACTCCCCTAACCTGGTTCCCTCGCTTAGACTTGAAAATTGAGGCTTTTCCTTGGATCCCCGATGAACTCCCCTTGACTCTCCCCCAAACCAGTACCCTTGTTCCTCTCCAAAACTCACGTTTCTCTTTTGTCAACACCCTCCTCACTATCCACAAACTATCAGACTCAAGGATGCTCTCTCTCTCTCCCTCCATTCTTCCCTTTAATGACACTTTAATGGTGGTTAATCAAATAAAACAAAAATAACCTTAAGCTTAGTTTTAATTGTCATTCAATTTGCTATTCTATTTGATTTTCCAGCACCCTTGGCTGCTCCTCTAGCTAGGGTTTCTCTTGCCCCTTCACATTCTTACCAAAACTAAAATTGATAAAAAGAAAGTCTATTGTCTTGTCCAAGCCAAGGTTTGAACCCATCACCACACAATTCAAATTCAAATGCATAACCAATCCAACCAAATCACATTTCATGATACAATTCATACATCAAAGATTATATCCTACTTATCACGCTCCAATCACATTATCAGAACAAACTGATAAAATAAAATAACACAAATGACATACACAGGACTTGAACCCAAGTCCTCTCACACAATTCAAAGTACTCTCAACCACTTGAGCTAGTACTTTTCCACGTCATGAAAGTTAACATTTAATGCCATAAAGGCTTCTCCTACCCGCCTTTATTAAATAATTATTTATTTAATTATTTAAATTTCGTAGGTCTTACACGAGAACTCGAAAAGTGGAAACAGTGGCTCTTGTGTTCTCTTGCTTAGGCGAGACCTCCTCGCCTGAGCGAGATGGACTCTCGCTCAAAACTAGAGCTCGTTGCCTGAGCGACAGCTCGCGAGAAACCCTAGGGAGCACTTCTGGCACTCTCGCTTGGGCGAGCCTTGCTCGCCGAGGCAAAAATACCAGGTTCCTCCACTATTCACGCGTGCAACAGCCAGGTCTTCACAACCATATGATGTTTCAGCATTTCTCAAGCAATCACAACATCAAATAAGCCACAATATCATGAAACAAGACTAAAGCAAGTAGAAAATCGAGGAACAAACAAAACCCTAGCTTCCCTTACTTGGAAAATGCTTGTAGAACACCCCGACACCTAAGCAAATGAGCACGACAGCTCCCGAAGCAGATTCTCAAGCTGGAAAAATAGTGGAACAAATTCAAAATGGGTTACCAAGGTGAACCCTGGTTAGAATCACGACAACAAAGCTAGAAAAAGGGAAGGGTACGATTGAGAAACAACTTACGTGAGATGAGAGTGGAGTTGAGCTTAGCTTGAATACGTTTGAGATCCAAACCCTAGCAGAGCTCTGTTGAGGGAACAATGAAGTGAGCAAGGGACTATTTTTTTGAAAAGTGCAGAATGAGGGAGGTTAGGGCTGCTTTAGGGATTTTGGGCATCCTATGGGCCAACCTTAGGCCCAACAAACTAAGATAGGTCCTTCAACTCTAGGACAAAATTTAAGTGGGCCTTACATATGTTATCAAAATTATTTTTTAAATTAATGTTTAAGTTTTCCTGAAAGGTGAAAAATATATAACCATTGTTCAAAAACAATTTTATATCTTTAAAACTTTAAAAAATGATAATTACTATAATGTTATTTTATAATTACGTTGTTGTTAAATATTATTATATTTTGTAATAATTATTATATTTTTATGAATTATCAAATCTTTTGAACTTTTGAATTTCTATATTTGTTATTAGAAACATTAGAAATATTTATTAAAAGGACTTTAGCTTTTTTATATGTTTTATATTTTAAATGTTAAATTTAATTTTGTTTACAGTCTTTACGATCTCACATTTTAAATCCAAAATTTATTATCGTATATACTAAAAGAGATTTCTCATCCTTTAACTTAAAAGACAGAGAACATTTCGGTTTTTAATGAACTTTTTAAAAAAAACACTTTACAATACATTATAACACATTTTTAAAAACTTGAAATGAAATATTGTAAAGTTTCTTGTTTTTAATATACTTATTTATGATATGGTGTGAATATATGAACAATATGACCAATTCACTTTGTAGCAAATGAACCCTAGTGCAAAAATTGTAATCTGGTAAATTTGAATATGTATGTGTGATTTTTGTATATATTTGAATATTTCAATTCAATATAATTCTGATTTTGTATATAATTCTGATTTTGTATTTGATTCTTATTTTGATTTTAATTTTGGATATAATTTTGATATTGATATCGAAATCCACAAATGACACTTTTGTGGTTCACAAGTTTAGAAATTTATATATTGTAAGTAACATTACATTTAATAAATATATGTGTGTGATTTATTATTATTTAAATTATCTTATTTATTTAAAATATAAATTTAAAATTTAAAATAAACATAAAATCTTCCTATGTGTGATTGAATAATGAATTTAAGATTTATAATCCGAAAGGTTGTTCAAAAATTTAAAACAATGATTATAAATAAATATAAATATAAATAACCAATAAATGAATGAATCAATAAATAAATAAATAGAAAATATAAAAAAAATAATGACATTTGAAATTTTGAAGTAACGGCAATGAGAAGATCCAACTAATTTATTGAATAAATTGAATAAATATGTGTGTCTTTTATTAGTATTTTAATTATGTTAATATTTATTTTAAAATATGAAAAAGTGGTATAGAGGTGGAGAAACAATTATTACATTGCATTTAATACAATAATAAATAAATATAAATAATAATTAAAAGTTAAATAAGTAAATAAATAAATAATGAAGTTTGTAAAATAAATAAATAAAAGGCTTAAATTATGAAAGACTTAAATTATGAAATTATTGTTTTGGAGGACTCTCAACATTACAAAATTATGTCGTTTTGAAAACATTCCAAGATTCATTAAAATTAAAAAAAATAATAATTATGAAATTGTCATTTTCAATCACTATATACATAGAGAAATGAGATTACATTTTTGAAACATGTCAGTGTCAGAATTAATTAATATTGATGTTATATATACCAAATCAATTAATTCAAAATTAAACAAATGAATCAAACAATTAATCAAACTTTGTTACCATATTATTATAGTTTCTTATGTTTTTGAATTTTAAATTCAAACTTTATTATCATATATTTCGAATTTCAAAATTTTATAATATGTATCTTAAGTGTGTGGAAAAGAAAAAAAAGAAGCAAACCATCATCTTTATCTTATGTATCTTGAGTTATTTTTATTTTTGTCAACATAATTGATTTCTAGAGATGAAAAGTAAGTGTGAAAAAATAAAATGTTTTGAAAAGTGTATAAACCTTCTTCAAAAAGTTACATAAACTAAAAAATATTAAGCGAATATGAATTAACCTATTAAACTTTAATAAATATTTACCGGAGCGTGAACTTGGTTTTAATTATTTATATTTTGGAAATTTGGATTCCACTTTTATGATCGGCATTTATTATAAAAATAAATCGTATTTCTTCCTTTTGCATTTACTTTATTATTATAATTTTCAAATAGTAAATATTATATTATGAAATTAAATTTATTATTTAAAATACTTACTTCAAAACATATACAGCAAAATAATTAATTATATATTTATGTTTAAAATACTTTCATATTAAATTAGATTATTATTAATCATTTATTTTGTTATCAGAGTTTTTATTCTTTGATTATTTTTAATACAATAAATTAATTATGATATATTCAGATATCATTTTCAAAATATTAAATGAGAGGTTTTGTGCATACTTTGCATTGGGTTGAACCACACAAAGATTTCATCTTTCTTTTTTTCTTTGGATTTGATTCAATATAATTGATGGAAACAGTGTGAATAAGTATAAAGTTTTTTTTTATGATAACAGTATTAAGGATAGGAAAGATTTGAACCCAAAATCTGATAATTATTACTTTATTGTATAATATATGTGATCGCTGACTAAATAAGATGATTATTTTGTAAAGTTATCAACTGTGTATGTAAAGTTTTAATTTATGGATTTTGTAAGTTAATTATTTTCTTAAATAAATTATTCATTTTTGAATTCACTATTACTTTTAAAATTTTATGGTTTGGAAGCCTCGTTATTAACATGAAAATCATTATTTGGGTTGATCACATAAATAAAATTCATAAATAAAGATAAAATAGCATCCTGTAAAGTGTATATATACATCAATATATGTCATATCATATTTACACAGCAACAAACTTAAAGTCTGCAAGTTTGGGATACTACAACAAAAACATACACTCAAATATAAAAAGAAAAACACAATTATTAAGTATCCAAAAAATAAACTCTACTAAGTTTATAACTTCTCCTTATTAATATTTTTCTGTCTTTGATGTTAAGGGATATCTTCCAAACCATCCAATTCAAAGATATTGTTTGGTGATAATTGTTTTCAAGGTGTGAAACATAACTCAATATGAGGATTGTGGTCTATAGTGCCACTCAAACTTATCTGCAATAAATAAGAACAAATTAGCAAACTACATCTCATTTTTGATATAAAAGATGTAATCAAACTAAAGATCTCATTACACATACTTATCAATTGAATGTCAGTATCAATTCCTAAGTCATAGTTACTTTATCACGACACCATCTGCATTTTCACTCATCTGCAATGATTAAGATCCACTCGTATCAAATTACAATTGGGATATAAAAAAACACTTCATCGTAGTAAACTTGTATATGGATGAAATTAGGTAATTTAAAATCAATTTTTCCCATTTTTAGGTGAAGAAGACTTTTAATTTGTTCAATGAATTGAAGATCAGTAGAAATTTTCATTACTGAAGCGAAGCTCTTGATTTGTTGTACCCTAACTTTAAAGGCCAGATTGCATCCTAACAAAACATCTACATCTTTTAGAAAACAATTTGACTCATCTTTACCTACCTAATGGAAAAATAAAGAACAAAAATTGAAAACTAAAATCCCCATTAGTAAGTATGAAAGAATTAAATAACTAATATTACTTCAATCATCTCTTCACGTAGATAACTTGTTGTTATTTCATTTCAAAGAATTTGATATATATAAATAAAGTAAGAATAAAGCAATATTAATAGTTGACCCTTTCTGTGAAATTGTAGTTAAAAAGAAAGAGAATGTAAGGAAACTAAAGCTTCACACGTTTGAGTGATTCAACCTATTAAATTAATTGTTGCAGAAAATGGCAATGGTTGAAATCTCTCTAGAATTGTGTTTGAATGTGAATAGCTTGGAGTTTCAGGAAAAGAAAAGCAAATAAAGGTCCTTAAATTCACAATGTAAGCAAATAAAGCTCCTTAAATTCACAATGCTCATTTTACTCTCTTTATTGCTTTCTTTCTTTCCAATTAATTTAGTACAAAAATGGGAACACACGTTAATGAGGCTTAAACACACAACAAAATAAAAAAAATTACAAAATTAAAAAACAATTTCAGAAGATGATGAAAAAAAAAAGAAAAAATATACCACCATAAAATAAATAAACCACCATATACCTAGTGACTGACGAAACTTGGACCAAAATTTTAGGGGAGCAAATTATATTTTTTATATTAAAAAAAAAATTCCTCACATTATTTTCTCTATTTAAAACAAGCACATACGATAATAGAATCCAAAAAAAAAATGTGATAATAATATATATGAAAGTGTAACATAAAATTTATTATCAATAATCATATATTAAAAAAAGTAAAAGTTATTATAGGTAACTTTTAAAAATTTGAATAATTGAATCAGAAATGAAGTTTGTTGTAATATCCCTTGCAATATAGATTATCATAGTGCTTGCTATAAAAACTTTTAAAACCTATAAAAGAAACACTAAAAAAAAGATAAAACATGTTGATGACAATCAACTCAATGCCAATTAGAATTCAATGAAAATCAACTCCATTACATGTAACAATGAAAACATTTGAGTCAGGTCGTCGGCTTGGTTTTTTACTAAAAAGATAGCACGGTAAACAATATGCAATATCTTTTAATGGCGAATGCTGAATACTCTAACCATGAAGGAAATAAGTTAAACCATGTGTATTAAAATCTTCTTAGATAACCATCTTTACTAGACAACAAATAATTTTCTAGACCCATTTGATATGGACCTCATTTTAGATAAGTCATTCGTACCTCATCAATTTGATTTGGTGGGTATTGCCCAATTTGAGAACGTTTACCCGGATCACGTTCTAAAGCATTTTCAAATTCATTATATGTAACTCTAGGAACTTTATAGAGTTGTTTTTCATTTTCTTTAATTTTTGGATTATCGTAAAGTTTTTCAAGTTTAGATGACATAAATGCATTTGTTTCTTCTTCATCACAAACATTCCTCTTGTAAAAAGAATCAATTCTTCTACTCTTTATCATAATTTTTCTAATATAAATTTGTCACCTTTCACCTATTTAGTAAAAGATAAAATTATGAATATCCCAAATTAAATCTCAAAACCAAGACTCAATATTTTAAGAAAATTAACACCTTCTAAATAATTAGCTTCCCTTATCTTAAATTAGATTCCTAATATTGTTCTTCCCTTATACAACTTCAAAATCTAAAATAGCTCTATCTACACAAAGAGAGTTTGATCAACAATTAGAGTATGATTTTATGATCATAAAGATATGCCTAGAGCGTAAAAAAACCACATACAAGAGGAAAACATATTGTTTCGGAAAAAAAAAAGGTAAAAAATGAACTTACTCAGAAGAAAGAATTGTTCGGTCCAAAATGTCCCTTAACTCCTCAATTTGGTTGTGGTGCCGTTTGATTTTGAAAATAATAAAAGATTGATGATAAAAATTGGAATAGAAAGAAGAACAGAAAAAGAGGTGGAGGTACCGAAAAGAAAGAAATCAAATAAAGAAGTAAAATAAATTACAAAAGAGAAAGAAAACTTGATTTTTAAATTTAAATAAAACTTTTTAAAACTAAATTATATAAATAATATATATATATATATATATATATATATATATATATATAAAGGAAAAAAAAACCCTTAGGGGAGTCGTGGCTCCCCTTGTCAAGCTGAAGTTTCGTCGTTGCATATACCATTAGAGAGCGAGAGAGCATACCCAAAAACCATGACTTTTGCACTTTACTCTTCAATAAGGAGTTCTACACCAAGATGATGTTAAACAAAAAAGAATTAGAAAATCAAGAATTGGGAGAAGATGAAAACAAAAAAAAAAAGAAAAAGTGTACCTAGAAATGCTAAGTGAAAGAACTATTGATCTAAATCAATAAAAACCAAAACTTTAACCTAATGAATCAAAAAAATGATAAAAAAAATACCTTATTGCCTCAAATCTTTAAGAGCTCTTAAATCTTTGATCTGTCCACTATTTCATACATCTAAACAAAAACGAAATTAAAAAAAAATAACATGAGTTTGTTTGATTAGAAAGAAGAAACAAATGAGAGTAACAATTGAAACTTTGATAAGAAAACAAAAAAACAATGGAAAAAAATACATACTATTGTGATTTTTTAATAGAAAAGATCAAATCATGTTGCAAGTTTTGTGCTTCAAAGATGTGAATGTGACTTTCAAGAGCTCTTAAATATGTGATCTTGTCCAACTAGAGACATGAATGTGACTTTCAAGAACTTAACCGTTCATTCATCTAAAAAAATGAAAGTTAAAAAAAACATGAGAAGAAACAACTAAATGTTGGGTAAAAATCGAAACTTTGATAACAAAACAAAAGAAATGAAACAAAATACATACCATTGTGATTCTTGAACAGAAAAGACGAAATGATGTTGTAGCACATAGAAGAAGAAAAGCTTCGAGAGAAGAAAATGAATGTGTTCATTCAGTAAAAATTGTCATTTTCATCAAAGAAAAAAATCGAAACTTTTCAAACATTAGAAAAAAAAATCATAGAAAAAATTCATACATCTTGTAGAAGAAAAATAACTTCAAAAGGAAGAAATGAACGTGTTCATTTAGTAAAAATCAAAACTTTCATCAAAGAAAGAAACCATAGAAAAATGCATACCTTTTGTGGAAGAACTCTAGTAGAAGAAGAAAAACTCTAAGAGAAAGAAATGAATGTGTTTATTCAGTAAAAATCAAAACTTTCATCAAAGAAAAAAAAAAACTCAGAGAAAAATACACACCTCTTGTCAAATAAAAGCTCAAAACTTTCATCAAAGAACAAAAACCCATCGAAAAATGCATACCTCTTGTAGAAGAAAAGCTTTTAAGAAAAGAAAGTGAATGTGTTCATTAAGTAAAACTCAAAACTTTCATTAGAGAAGAAACCATAAAAAAAATACATACCTCTTATGGAAGAACTCTGGTAGGAGAAGAATACATACCTCTTGTAGAAGAACTTTGGTAGAAGAGGAATACATACCTCTTGTAGAACAACTTTGGTAGAAGAAGAATACATACCTTTGTAGAAGAACTCTGGTAGAAGAAGAAAAACATCGAGAGAAGAAAATGAAAGTGTGGTCATTTAATAAAAATCAAAACTTTCATCTGAGTGAAAAAATACCCATAAAAATATACATATATCTCGTAAAAGAAAAGCTTTTGAGAGAAGAAAATGAATGTTATCAATAGAGAAAAGTACTTACATATATCTAAAAGAAGAAATCAAGGAGAAGAACAAGAAGAAGAGAAGATTGTAGAGAAGAAGAAAATCTTCTGCCTTTAATAGAGAAAATTTTTAGACGGTGAGAGTGAATGATAGAGGAAGTGAGAGAGAGTGTGAGAGGAATTTACATAATAGTCTTTCTTAAAAATATTTAAATGAGTTGTTTAAAGATAATTTTGAAAAGTTAATCTATTACAAAATAAATAAAAAAATAGAAATATAAAAAATCAAATTATGAATAATTCTTTTATGATTAATATTTTTTGTTTGGATTTAAATCCAAGGTGGTTTTTTAACATTTAATTTAAATAATAAATTATTTTATTTTATTTATTTATTAAATTATATAATAAATCAATTTGTCTTTTATCAAATCTTTAAATAAAATAAATAAATTATTTAAATTAAATTATTGAGAAACCACTTTAAATTTAAATTTAAATAAAAAATATTAATTATGTAAAAAATATTTATAATTTGATTTTTTAAGTTTAAAATCTTATTTTAGAAAGATTATTTTAAGTTTAGATTTTGCTACAACTCATTTAAATTTAATTTTTAGAAAACTAAACTATATATATAAATCAAGTACCTGCCGGATCATTTCCCAAGCTAAACCTTTCACTTTTTTGGCAAATACCATGTCTAAATTCTTCCAACTCATACTTTTGGTATCGAAAATGATATTTCAACAAATTTTTTTGACACATTTTTTACAATACTGACGTTGCAAGGGAGTTTTAATTTTTTCTTGCAAATGCTTTAATGAAAGTTTGCTTACACGTGCGGGAGGATTGGTTTTGCAAAGTGAAAAAGAGAGAGCGAAAGACAGAGAGAGTTTCGAAAGTGATGGAGACTTGGAGAGGAGGAGTGCTACAGAGTTGTAGAAAGGAAGCACCATTGCAGACAGCGAGAGAGAGAGAAGTGAAGCATTGCATTTGTGTGTGTGGGTTACTGGAGACAGCGGGTACCAGAAGTCGTCGACGTCAACCATTTCATCGTCCCCACCGTACCATTCAACCGTTCTGTGAGTCCATTACACCTCTTTCCCCCTTGCGTATTCGTCGAAAGGTGTTCCTCCTTCCAAAACCCTTATTTTGTTTGTTTATTTTTATGGAACATAGTAGCCGAAAGTTGAACATGCAAAAATTTGTTTTTGATGACATTGAACATAAAGGTTGAAAATTTTCATCTATTTAACCCAAAGGTTACATTTTCCAGTGCTCTGAATGATAGATTAAGTCTACAATAGAAGGAGTTTATTGCTATTGTATGTCATTTGATATTTAAATTGGTTGTTGAGTAAATTGGGTGTTTGTGGCAGTTTCAAATTGTTATATTTGTCATGTCATCCGTAAGTGGGGAGTAAAGACTACATATGTGGGCAATCAAGTTACAAATTGTGGATCGAAGTTGTAGAATTTACAAGAACTAAAATATGGATATGTGATAACATAATGCAATCACTTACACAAATTTTGCCCTATTCTATGTCCATTTAATAAACACTGAATATTCACCGTCGTGGGTGTTTGTGACTCTTTCAAATTGTTCAAGTCGTCAAATCTTCCATATTTGGGGAGTAAAGCATTAACATGTGGGGGGTACTGGTAGAAAATGTGGACTGCACTTGCAGGTTGTAAAGAAATATAATTGTGGTAATTTGATGACATCATGCAATCACTAAAACACTGAATATTGACCATGGTGGATATTTGTCGTTTTTTAAAATTATCAAAATCCCCAAGTCATCTGTAAGTGGGGAGTGAAACATTAATATGTGGGGAGTGAAGTCAAAAATTATGTTTCGAGGTCGTAGATATTTAAAAAGGTACAAAATTCATTTTTCATCATGCAATGCAGTAACTATCACAAATTTTCTATCTACCAAAATGCATGACCAAAACACTAAACATTAACCCTGGGTCTTTGTTGAATGTTTGAAATTATCAAAATCGGCATGTCATTCGTAAGTGTGGAATCAAGCATTAATATGTGGGGAGTGAAGTTGGATATTATGTTTCGAGGTTGCAGATTTTTTTAAAACTAATTTAAATATGGTATTGGGTTCACATTATTCACTCACTTAAACAAATTTACCATTTTCCAATTTCCATTGACTAGCGTGGGTGTTTTATTACTTGACAATTGACAAAATACTTGTTGACATGAGAAGCCAATGTGGTTTGCTTCTTGAAGATTTGATGAAGATTGAATGAAGCTCTTTTGAACTATCTTAAAGCCATAACCATTGGAATGAAGCCTACATTGATGAAGGAAATGAGATTTGATGATATCTATGGTGATCAAGGCTGGAATGTGTGCTCTCCATGTAGTTACATCATTAAGAAAGTGTAATTGTAGTTTGTAATTCATGTTGTAGACCTTAAAGCATTTATTAGATGTAGTTTGGTCTTTGTTGTGTTTTTAATCTGTTGAATGGCTTTTTAACAGGTTAAAAGGTTGGCTGTAGTAGTCTTAAACTGCAACAAATTCAATCAGTTGATATAGTTTTTAATCGACTGATTTCACTTAAGTCAAGTGAAATCAACCGATTGATTTGAAAATCAACCTGTTGAATTTCGTAACAGTTTGACTATAAAAATTGTGATTTTCGAAAGAGAGGTCTGTTGATCATTTTAGAGCACGATTTGGTTCTGGAAATTGGTGGTAACTCTCTCCTTCGTGATCATCGATGTTGCAGTTGTTGAAGATTGATCTTGGATCAATTCTTGGAGCTTTTGGCTTGGTTTGAAGCTTGGAGAAAGTGGTTTGTGGTAGGCAAGGTTGTGCTACCACTAAGGTTTAATCTTTCTCAAGCTTTGTGT
>Ga0099822_1000462_pt1 | contig 37385 bp, 27 predicted proteins | sample CowpeawhiteBW_FD_76839 | JGI IMG/M metagenome (GOLD analysis project Ga0099822, IMG submission 76839) | Root nodule microbial communities of legume samples collected from California USA - Cow pea white BW | ecosystem: Host-associated > Plants > Roots > Nodule | place: USA: California | collected... | reverse complement strand
TATTTTTTTTTATTATATATATATATATATATATATATATATATATATATATATATATATATATATATATATATATATATATATCATTTTGATTTTATTTAAATTAATACTTCATGTTTGATTTTAAACGTTCATATCTTAGCAATTTTTTTAAAACATTTTTACTATTCTTAATTTGTTAATTTCTTTCAGAATTAAACTTATTCTGCATTGATTAAACTTAGTGTATAGTGTGGAATTTTTAATTGATTTTGATTTTCACTCGTCCGATCTTGGGCATATGCCATTGTTAATTGAATACAAGGCACACTTGTCAATACAAAGTAAAAATTAAACACACAAATAATTATGACATTTATTGTCAATTGACTATTGTAATTGTAACATTCATTGTTATCTTAACTTTGATTGTCATCATTTTTTATACAATTACCATTTGAGCAGCTTGAAACACAAAAAAACTTAAGATTCCAAGACTAGTTAGAACAGAGAACACCATTAAATCTTCAAAGATATTAGAATATGGACTATTCGACCTTATAAAAACATTTAATAACTTTAATTTATTCACCATTTAAATAAAATAAAATTATGTTACTTTATATTTATATTTATATTTATATATATATATATATATATATATATATATATATATATATATATATTTATTTAATAATTGAATCCTGAAATTAAAATTATTGTCATTAATTTGACTTGATTTCTAAAATACATTTTCATTGTTTTTTTTTTTAAATTACCAAAATATTCTTTGAGTTCAAAGTTAAGCATAAAATTCGTGATAAAGAAACAACATAGATGGTGAGGGATAGGAATAAAATGGAGTACTTGCTTATTTTTACATGGTATTGTGAGAGGTGTTAGTAAATTTTACAGATCTGAAAGCTCATTAAGGTCCTTAATAGTATGTTTTGGCACTATTTTTCCCATCAAAGGTTTTACATATATTGTAACCCTTTCCTTACAATAATTATCCATAATCATCTTAATACAATATTAATATAAGAACTCTACTAATTACTCTAATGCATCAATGTCTAATCAACTAATAACAAATCCCACAAATAATCTCTCTCTCTCTCTCTATATTCTAATTCATAAAATGTCTAATTTTATTTCTCCCATATTTATGTATTTTACAAAATATCGAAACTTTTCCTCATTCATTTAAAATTTAAAATTAAATATAACAGTACTCTCAGCTATGTTTACTTTTTTGTAATAACAAAATATTATAAAATTATAATTATAACATAAATATTTTTTATAATTTAATTATAGATAAGTTTTATTTATTTTATAGGTGATTTTTATTTTTTAATAGATGATTTTTCTTTATTAAATTTAGAAAATAATTAAATTTAAAATAGAAGTGATTAGATTAAAAAAATCAGTTTGATTTAAATAAAATGGTTACTTGAAGAAATAAGTTTTTTTTTCAATTAATTATATATATATATATATATTAATAAAAATTATAAAATGTTATTTTTTTTCAAAGAAATCACAACTTAATTAAGCTTACGTTCTTAACTAATTTTTTTATTAAATATATTTGACGAAGTACAAAATGTATGATGTTTATATTTTTTTAATAAAAAATTGTACATTTTTATTTGTCAATTAAAAATAATAAAAAATTTAAATTATACTTACATATAAACTAATAGAACGAAAGTATAACATTGTATTTATATAATATAAATTTATTAAATGTTTTGAAAAATCAATAGATATGTTATTTAAAATTTTATTAGAAAAAGAAAAAAAAAATATTAAGGAAAGGAAGGTAAAAGTAACATTTTCGGGTAAATTTTGCATCATCATCGTATAAACTTTAATAAAATAAGACTATATGTTAACTTCGTAACTCCTAAAACTCGACAAGACATAATCTTGAAACCTCAGATTTCACACCAATTAAATTTGAAACATAATATCATTTCTTCAAAATAAAGAATTAAAAAGAAGATAAAAAATGGCGGCGACCGACTCATTTACCTTATGACAAGTCGATACCAAAGGTTGGTCACAATCCAGTGCTTCAGGTTGCAGAATACAACCGCATGCACTCTACATTGATTCATGTGAAAAATCCTTGTGGAGTGAGAAACAGAGCGGTGAAAGCGCCAAGGCTGCAACACCCACTCCCTCCCTTCAATCCCTAATTCCCCAACTCCACCACTCACTCATCACCTTCTGCCCTCAGGTAGATTCATTCTTTATTCACTCTCCTTCTTCCGCTCATCAACTCTCTCATTGTTTTTTCTTCTCCGATTTCGTGTTTCGATAACAGTTACTGTTTTCTGGTTTGTCCGTTTCCGATTCCCTCAGTGTCCATCCCAACCAAGGGTTACAGCTTTTTATTGTCCAATTCTTGGTAACTGTTTATGGTCCGATTCTTTGCGATTCACAACTAGGTTTTCAATTATACCCCAAACGCCTCCTTACACAACTCATGCATTTGTTTTGTTTTGTTCCTGATAGGATTGTTTGGGCGATCCAAGTTTTGTTACAGTGTCTCTGTTTGCTTAATGATTTTGATATCGTCTTGTGTGAAGTTGTGTTATACTCTAGAACCAATCGATATCTATGAAGTAGTTCCTGTTTTGTCCTATCTTAAGGGAATCAATCTGCAAACTGAATAATTGATAATAATTCGGTGTTTTCTTCCTTTTTCAATTTTTAGATATACATTTTATTTGTGAGATGGGAATGTGTCTGGTGTCTTTCGTCTGGCGTGTGTGATATTGTGGCTCCTAAATTTATTGATGTGTGCTGACAAGAAACGAGTTGAACTGTCTGACCTAGGAAGGTATTGTTCCGTAAAGGGGAATAATATTTTTTTTAAAAGATTTTAAGTGGAATAAATTTTTCCTGTTTCCGTGATTTTTTTGGATTGCATTTCTTTTTGTGTGGCTGGTATCATTGCTGAGGTTCTGCATGTTGTTATATCGCTTATTTTTTATTGCTTCAAAACATCTAGATGGGTTGCATGCCAGGTTTTTTCTTAATCCTGTGAATATAGGTAATGGTAAAGGTGTAACTAATCCAGAATTAATACCTCTCAGAGAGTTCCGAATCATATAGAGTGAAATTTGAGCTGCTTGGTTCTGTGTAACAATAGACTTCCTGCACAGTTTTATTTATGGATGCCATCTATATTTTCTGAATTCAACATATTCTGAGAATAGAATATACATTCTTCTGGGACAAGAGCTCTTCTCCCATTGTGACAACCATTCCGTTCTTTATTACATACAAATGGGCTTCTGTTATGATTGCTCTGCTACACTCTGGTAGTCAATACCTTCCATTTCTTAATGCAATCTTACATGTTTGAAGCTAGTTGTTCAAACATATTTAGGTCTTAATATACACCATAACTACATAAAATGATCTTATAATGTTATCAAATAATCGTTATAGCCACATGACAATGCTATAATGATGCTATGTTTTACCCTCTGCCATCATTATTTTGCCATGGGAGGCCCACTTGCAATAGCGTGTTTATATGCTAGAAATTTTGACCTCCAGCTATATTCCACCATTTGCAATTGATAACCTTTCGTTTTACATAATGCCAATGGCATTTGCCTGTTTGATAGAAGAGAACAATGAGGAAATGATTTATGAGAATAATTCAATTTTTTTTTTTAACTAACCATGTACTTTTTGCTGTGGATGTATTTACTTTGGCAAAGTTAACAAAGCTCGTCTCAAAATGAGTTGTTTTTTAGATCTGTATTTTTCATTCCACTGCCCATGCTCTAGAGTGAAGATAAAGTATTCCTACTTAACTCTTCTTCAGCTTGAGTTTGAAGTTGTGCTTTAAGTTCAGCTTACTGGGGTTTTCCATCTTTCATCTGCTGTGCTGATGCGTTGATGCAAGGACTGAACCATATGGGTCGGCTCTTATTCATCCTATCAGCATGGATTTTAGGCATAGTAGTTAGTCACACAAAGTACTGGGCAGAATTGTGCTGGTGTGGCACCCTGGTGCTCCTCTAATGGCCATCACATTTTGCCTGGTCAATGGAGTGTGTTTCTTTGCCAAAATCACAGGTTGGAGCAGGTGTTACATTGCAATGTTTTTTGTTCAATGGCTGCCATGATGTGGCAGATTTTTGCAAACTGCCACAGGCAATTTGTGAAGGGAGGCACGCTATTGTGGCGCCATAGGCTGCAATGGAGTGTTTATCTACTTGAATTTTGATCTTCTGTTATTGAGAACATCGTTACACAGAAGATTTGTTGAAACTCAACTTTGCCCCGAAACCAGTATTGTTTTTTGGCTGCAGCCCCTTGCACCTTCTCCTCTGTCTGTGATCTTTGCCTTCTCTCTCTTTAGAAGGCAATTTAATCTTTTAAGGGGGAGATGAAAACATGGTCTTCGGGTTACACTGGTACAGTAAACAAAAGGGTTAGTGCTGAGGGAATTGGGTCAATGGGCCCACATGTATTTTTCTTTTTAATTTTTTCCTTTTTGGTTTTGGTTTGCTTTTATTACATGAGTTCCATTTGACTTCTCTTATTTATTTATTATTTAAAGGATAACAGTATTATGATAAGCTGAATAGTAGTATTAATAAACTAATACTAATAATGAGTAAGTACATACGACAACAACAACAATAATGGCCCTCATATCCATGAACTTTGTTGGTATTTACTTGTATTTGTGTCTCTTACTAGTTCTTCGTCTTAAATTGACACTGATTATTCAAATAGGTGGGGGTAAATTGATGAGCTCAGATATTAATAAATTAACCATACATGCTTTGGTCAAGACACTTTGAAATTATTTTTTGTTAATTATGAATGTGTGGTGAATTTTGAGTAGTTTTTATCATTATTGAGAATGTATACGTATGTTGGTATGCAAAAGCCAGTAGTGGTTATCCGATGATATGCCATCCTAGCTATAGCATTTTTGTGGTCTGCTGTTATGTGATGTTATTCATGATTAATAGTTATGCTTATAGAAGTGCTTCTGTTTTAAGTTTGCTTCAATTGGTTTAGTCCTTAATGGCACTTTCCAGTAGTTCTGATCTTAATTTGTTATAGTTATGAAGATTCTTTGTTATCGATTACTAATTAATTACTTAATGAATATAGACTCTCTTTCTCTAGATTTCAAAATTTTTATGTTTTCTCACTGAACAAACACAAATCCAATCTCATATGTCAATGTATCATATCTTGGTTTGTACAACCTTTCCTCTGGGTGGTCTTCTCTTCCCAGCCTAATGAGGTTGGTGGAGTAGTGTCAGCCCCACATTTTCTGGGTTGCAATACAACTCGCATTTATTTATATAGTCTTCTCCCTCTCATCTGATTACCTTTTGGACTGGTTCTCCATATCATTGAGGTCTTGTGATAAGATTTATACCCAGGCAGTTAGCAAGCCAGCTTTAGTGCTAATTGTGTTTTTTCTTTTCCAATTAAGGCAGTGTATACATCTTTCCATTTTGTATTTTTTATTGGTTTGTCTAATTTTTCTTATGCGTCAATGTATCATAGCCTGGTTTGTCTATTCTTTCCTCTGGATTGTCTTCTCTTTCCAACCTAGTGGGGTTGGTAGAGGATTCTTAGTCCCATATTGGCTAGGTTACAACACAACTCCCATTTATAGTTGTGGGAGCCAGCTGTAGTATTGATTGTGTTTTTGTTTTCCCAATACGGCAGTGTACATTTCTTTCTATTTTTTGTATTGTTTTATTGGTTGCACATGATTTTCTCAATAATCTCATATATTGGAAGAAGAAAGAAATATTGGCTGACCTTTTTATGGCTTTTATTATATTTTCATTTTATGGAGTATTACGTGGTACGTGGAGAATGGGAAGTAATAGCACTGAAAAGATCCCAATCAATACCAGTGCTGAAAGTTCAGAAACCACTATTGAAATAAAGATTAAAACATTGGATTCTCAAACGTACACCCTCAGAGTGGATAAACAGGTGTTTCTTTGACTCTGTATAATCTTTCATGACTCTTTTTGAATTTCTTGTGAAGACTTTCTATTTCTGTTTGTGAATCTTGCTTTGTGCTCTGCCTAGCTGTAGAAACATGATAGTCGATAAAAACCATTAAGTGCCTATTTTGTTTTTTTAAAAGAAAAAAATCTTTTATGAAAAAATTATAATAGTTAAATAGGTTTTTCAAAATAGGCAAAAAAAACTATAAAGATTCTCCAAGGCATGGAAGAAGTAGCTTCTGAAAAAGTTCCTGAATGAATTGTCAATAAAACCACTTTTTTTTTCTAATATTTTTGGTTTTTAATTGCAACACTGTTTAAGATATCTGATCATTAGGCTGCCTCTTTGAATTACCTGACAACTTGCTTGAAGATCTGTTACTAATTGTCCTTTTCCTACAACAATATTCCCTGTCAGATGCCAGTCCCTGCCCTGAAAGAACAGATTGCTTCTGTAACTGGAGTATTATCTGAACGGCAACGCTTAATTTGCCAAGGAAAAGTTCTGAAGGATGATCAGCTCCTGTCTGCATATCGTATCCTGTTTCTTTGTCTTTACACTGTGTTGAAGGACTCACAAAGGAAGCCGATGTAGCATTTAAAGAGATGCTATCTTTCCCTTAAGTAGTTGTTAGTTATGGAGAGAAGACTTGGATTTCAGAAATACAAAATGATATGATATAATATGGTGTTTCCTTTATTTTGTGTTAAGCTTGTGTTCCTTTTACTTGTCTGGAAAGGGGCTGTGTCTTTAGCTTCTGTGTAATTTTTTAATCCACTTTGATAAAATTTTGTGTGCTTGTAAAACATATGATCCTTACTGTTTAAGTGTTGTAATCAGTGTTGTGATCAATCATTTTGTCTAGAGTTTAGATTTTGAGGCAAAAAGGCTGAAGCACATAAAAGTCAGATTTCTAAGAGGAGACACTTCCATTACAATAAAATTTTCCATCGAGCGGTGACTTTTGGCTTTATTGCCAATTACTTGAACCTGTACAGAAAAGTCTGAAGTTGAAATATAGGCCCATCCACCCATGTTATAATTTGTTTATTGTTTGCCAAATATATTAATATTATCTCTGTAATTAATGTTATTAACAAAATCAAAGAAGCACTCTTGTGGATGATTTGATTAGACACAAAAGCCATGTTGTCATGTCAAAGAAGTTTTGATGCTGTAACTGCATGGCTATTTTTTCATATCTTCAAAATGGGTTTCCTCCTTAACACGAGTAGATGTTGAAGATGGTCACACCTTACATCTGGTTGCGAGGCAACCTGACCTACCACCACCAGGAAGTCTGCCCAATCATTCAGGTTTGATGTGATTATGTACAGTATTATCATTTGCTGTTGTAATTGATTTGAAAATTATGTGCTTTAGTTTAGTAGGATTTATAGTGAAGGTTTCTTATTTCTTGTAGCAAATCTTCTCTTTTAACTAGAAAATTGGTGAAATAAAATTTAGGTGGTCTTTCTTGCAATGAAGATATTGTTAGCTTGAAACTTCTTTGTTTGTTTCCATTTTATTCCTAAAAAAAAGCATGTCTGGGGGAAAACATGAATTATAATTCGACCAGTAGACAAAGTATGTTTTCGACTTTTTAATTTCTTTTTGCCTGAAGAATCAGGTAAGATGATCAAAGCACACCGTAATAGTGCCATTTATCTGGTGCACCTTCCAGAACTAAACTAGGTAATTAGTTTAGTTTCACAAAATTTTTTACCTGATTGTGTTGGAAAATATTTCCTAAGAGCATGCCTTATTTGTGTAAGAAGAAATTCAAGAAGTGGTCATCTTGTTTGATAATTTTCCATTTGGGCACTGGCAAAATTGTCACTGTTGTTTTTTTTTTTTCTTGAAGGGTTGTTTCTTGAAGGGGTGGGGAACTGGGTGAGGAATTTTCTAGTTGATCTTGTCTTGTGGGTTACCTTCATTCTCACCTTTAATAAAAGGAGATAAGATATACTGACCTCCATGCTTACCTACATTTTGTAGTGACTGAACCGAATTCAAGCTCAAGCCTGGCAAGCCTCAGTCACAGTAGTCAAGTAGCCCCTGGTGTTTTTATTGAGACTTTCAATGTGCCTTTTCAGGGTGATGGAGTTGCACCTGAAATCAATAGGGTATAATTAAAATTTGAACAATAGGGGGCACATTGAGGGTTTTCTTTTTTAATTGGAAATTTAATTTTGATCTCATTTCTGTGCAGATCGTTTCTGCTGTTCTAGGATCCATTGGACTTCAAAATTTTGCGAGTGGTGAAGGGATTGATGTCAGGGTAAATTCAGCTTTCCGTATATTAATGAACTTATGATGTGTGACCAATAAAAAATGGTATTTGCATGTCTTTTTTATTCATCTGAAAACCTTTTCCATGACATCTGGGCATATTGGATTGAATGAAGGAGCATGATTCCCAAGGCGCTGGGAGAATTTCAGGCTCTAGTGGGATATTTGATTCATCTCATCCTCAACCCGAACAATCAGGTTTTCGGATTTTGTCTGATAGATCACGTAATGCCTTTGGAGCTCCAGCGGCAGTATCTCTAGGGTCTCTGCAGCCTCCTGTATGTGCTAAATCTTTATTTAATTTCTTTCAGGTGTACATATTCTTTTATTCTTTTATATTTGACATTTTGAGTCTTTTCCTCTCTTGCTGACAATAAATCAAACAATTTATTTCTTAAATATGGCTTTGTAGGTCATTCCTGATTCTTTGACAACTTTGTCCCAATATTTAAGTCACATAAGCAATGAATTTGATGCAATTGGTAAGCATGCCATGTTGAATCTAATAGTTATCCTTCACTGCCTTCTGCTGCATTATTGTTTTTTGAGAATGACACATTTTACTGGCAGTGAGAGAAGGGGGGAATATTGCCCAAGCAGCTGAGGCTCAAAGGAACGTAGAAACTAGACCTGTTTCTTCACGTTCAGGGTCAGGTTCAGCTTTAGAAGGGTTTTCATCTCCCACATTGTTGGCAGAAGTTCTGCTTTCTACCAGACGAATGATTGTTGAACAAGCTGGCGAATGCTTACTTGTGAGTTTTAAAATATCCTCTTAATTTTTCTTCTATGTTTGCCGTTATTTTCTTCCTCACTGTTAACAAGTAGGCATGTGGTGTTATATAATTATTTTCTTTATTCTGCTAAACATATAAAATTGCCATGTTCATTATATACTACTTCCACAGCAACTATCAAGGCAGCTGGAGAATCAAGCAGATGTAACCGATCCACTGTTGCGGTCAAGCATTCAGTCTAGGGCCTTGAGAACTGGAGTTTTGTTTTATAACCTTGGTGCATTTTTACTTGAACTTGGTCGCACAACCATGACACTGCGTTTGGGTCAAACATCGGTAGGCATGGTTTCCCATTGTTGGTATCTTATTAGTTAATTTTTAGGTTTGTGCTTCTAAGTACTAATTAACTTTCTCTGCAGTCTGAAGCTGTAGTTAATGGTGGGCCTGCAGTTTTTATATCCCCAAATGGTCCTAACCATATCATGGTTCAGGTACTTTTGTCTTTCTATCATTCTTGTCGTGATGACTATACTGCTTTTGCTTATTGACCTGCATGGTTCCAGCCCCTTCCTTTTCAACCTGGAACAAGCTTTGGCGCTGTTCCTGTGGGAGCTGCACAGTCTAGCTCAAGTTTAGGTAGTGGACTTGGTTCAAGCTTTTTCCCTAGGCGTATAGATATACAGATACGACGAGGTACAGTATATATATATATTTTTTAGTTTACTGGTTCCTGTTGCTTTGCATTATGTTTCGAACTTATATGTAACTTCATTTCTATTATTAGGTACCTCATCAACATCATCCAATACCAATCAAGAAGAACGCAATGATACACAACCTGCCTCAGTACAAAGAAATCCAGGTGAAAATCCTGTTAATCAGGCAACCTCTAGGCGTCCAGATGCTTCTTTTCCTGGGGAACCAGGAGTAAGGTTAGTGCCTATTAGAACCATGGTTGCAGCAGCAGTACCGGGTCCTGTGGTCCGTCCCCCTTCAGAATCATCTGGTAATTCTCTAGGGCTTTACTATCCAATTCTTGGGAGATTTCAACATGTGTCTTCTGGACATGTAAATAGTGAACAGAGATCTCAACATTCAAATCAGCATCATGCTGCAGTACCATCAACTACTGATTCCATGTTGGAAAGGCAAACCACAGATGATTCTACAAGGAATGGTAATTTAACAATTGTCTTTCAATATCTACAACCACTGATTGCTTCATGTTACAAGATGATTGCAGAGTATGTGATCCAAAACTACTTTTCTATAGTTTGTTAAAATAATCAATGCTTATTTATTTTGATTGAAGATGTAATGCTCGACAGTGTTACTACCGAACCCCTCCCATCCCTTATTCTTGACTTTGGATTGTCATTTCATAAGAGAAAACTGGATTTTGGAGACATCACTGCAACATTGTCAACTCTAATGAAAAGTGGACTAACATTTTCATCAAGTCTCTAGGAGAACCAAAAATTGATTACATTTGTAGCAAGCTGGGCACATACTACCTATATGCTCAACTTGAGGGAAAGTGTTATAATTAAAAAAAACAAGAAATTGATACTATATAATCAGGAATATAGTTGTAATTATAGAAATAGGGGTTGATTCTAAACAAGTGTATCTAGATTATATATGTATTATTAGGAACCTTTTTTTTTTTATTTATTCCCATTATTAGAGGATATCAAATCTTTTCTATTCATTATAATGATTCCTTTTTGTCTATTTATAAAGCACCCCTGCTGTAACATACAATTTCAGCTCGATGTTTCTCTCTTACCTAGAGTTTCTATAGTTCTTAACAAAATAAGTTGGAAAGAAATAATATAAGTGAAATAGTAATAAGCAAAACTAGACTACTTTATATTTTCTGTCAAGTTTAAAGACTTTAATATCCTCATCGGCACTATGATATAATATCATAAGGTAGAAGGCATTTCAAGTGCTAGTTTATTCTTTCCTAAACACCTGATGACAATGTTCCTTTCGTTTCCCTAAGATAGATGACTTAAGTGATATTTTTCAGTAATTTAATGTGTTCAACTAGTTAATTGTCTAAATTTACCCTATCCTGGATATGACATTCTTCTTGATAGCTATGAACTAAAGATATCTTCCAGATTATTCTTATGATTGAATGATTGATTAATCATGCTTTTTATTGTTGAATTCAATGTTTGATTCATTTTGGCGAGGAAGATATATTGCTACTTCCTTCTTTTACTTCTACAAACCTTCTTAAGTGTATCATTTCTATAAAATGCACATATTTATATTCTTCTATCCAGAGCGCCCCAACGACCCTCCCCCGTCCGTTTTTTTTTTTTTGTAACTGCATGCACAAAAATGGAGCACTTATAGGTTTCGTTTGTAGCCCAACTTTGTAATCATTCAATTGGTTGCTCATACAAATTCATCAGAGTTTGTGAGGAGTCAGTCAATACCTTGTTCATATAGCTCATGGTTTACTTATTTTGCCGGTTATAAAATTATCTGATATATAGTGTAAGGATATGAGAGATAAATTTGATTTTAGTTAATTTGCCATTGAACTTTGTTGTAGTAGGATCCTTATCAACTCCAAGCACAAGACCGGAGCCATCTAATTCTCGTGTTGTAAATATCAATATTCTGGCTGCCAGTGGACCCCAAAACAACCAAGAACCTGAGCGGCAAATACCAAGCAGTGTACTTCAGTTATTAAGGTCACTCTTTCCTGGTGGAGAAATTCATGTGGAAGATTCAAGTGTACAAGGAGTAACTGCAGGTTCTGACTCAGATCATGCTGCAACATCAAGGGGGGCTGCCCAAGTACCCGAAGCACAACCTAATGCCAGTGAAGAAGGAATATTTTTGTCAAATATGCTCCGTGAAATCATGCCAGTCATATCTCAACAAGTAGGGTTGGAGGGAAATCCTTCAGAAGATCATATGGCTCAAACTTCTTCAACCCAGGTGTGCAGACTTCATTGTTTGCGTTCCTTATTCTATTTTTTATTTGCTTGATTACATTTGCTATTTGGTCAACATCAACTACCAAAACTTCTCTCGCACATTGTGAGTGCTTCTTGACTTTTGACACACGTAGGGAATATCATATTTTAAAGATTCAAAATTTTTTATCCTTACTCCAATCCCTCTGGGTGTCACTTTCTCCAAGGTTGCTGAACAGATATAATATAGCAAAATTATTAGGCGAGATTATGCAGGAGACTATTCCTAATGTTTTTTTTCCTTGTTCAACCAGATTATGTCTAGTGAAAATTGAGTATTGTAACTACGTCTTCTATGAAAAAAGACAAAAGAAACTGATCAGCCTATGTGCATGCAGGTTGAAACTGATGTCGGGACATCACGCAGACCGGGTGATTCTGACTCAAGCCCCCCAAATCCAAAACGTCAAAAGGTCTCTCTTCTACTTTTGAGTTTGTAAACTGTTCTTGTGCACTATTTATTTAAAACCTCAGTTTGGATTAGCATCCCAGTTCTAGGATGGACTGCATGTGCCTAGAATTATAACTGTTAATAAATGACAATAACACTACCGAAAGCCTATTCATTGGGTCAGGTACATGAGTCTAAGGATGCCGGATTGTTTCTGTTGTAAACAATTCTTTAAAGAGGCCATTTAATTATATATACTTTCTAATGGTTTCAATTGAAGAGTCGTTACTGATCTGTCACTGCCTCTAATTATTTGGCTTTCATGTCATTTGATGAACTCTTCTAATAAAGATTTTTATTGGTTTTCTTTTCACATACTTGTATCATCCTGGGTGTGATTCTACTGCCACCTTTTTCTTACTAAATATCACTCTTACTTCCTCTCCTACCCATTACTTATAGATATATTAATTTATAATTATGCCTATGAAATTGTCTAGTTATCCGAACATTCAATGTATTTGTATTGCGTTATGAAAATGAACGTGATTAAATGCATACAGGGTGCATTTGTACAAGAGATTTTCTAAACCACAATGATTAAGCTTATTGGATTTGATATCTTTCATAGCGGTAGTTCCATTCTTCTTGCTTCCTAGAGAGTGGCAGAGGGGGTGAATGGTTACAAAATACAAAGGCATCCCAACCCTTAAGTGGGTGAAAGCTTCAGTATGAGAGGTTGTATAATAGGGAGTGTGAGTGCAAACCTGATATCTGATTCTCTTTCTAAGGATGTCCCAGGCAAGCTCTGCTCCATGACTATGTGTCTGCCATCCTCAGTCCATGTGGGATCCTGTTGGATCATATCCCCAGTACTGTTTTTAGGGGACGAAAGGAAAAAGTTTTTGACCGTCTTTTCAGGCCCAACCTGATAAGATGATCTAGAATAAGTGTTACTGAGCCCAGTAAGTGCAAGTCCCAAGTACCTAAATTATTCAAAGACTGTGTTTTTAATTAATTAGATACTGGCCTAGAGAGGGTCATTATTCCAATCCTACCCCCCCAAACCCTATATATACGAGTGTACAAGTTTGAAGGAAATGAAATATCTACCCTTTACTATTTTTTGTCTTCTTTACTTTTCATATGCCTATTCCTTTCGTAGGTTAATTTGTAGTGCTGCTTAACAACTTTGTTGCTTCCGTCCATCCACCAAGGAGAACGATGACCCCCTTAAAAGCATTCATGATATTTTGTTAGCCATGCAGTCCCCCACATGGAAGCTCAAGACAGCTGTCTGTCGTCAACTACTCCAACTATTTTCCACACCATTGCCAACTACTCCAACCATTCAGTTCAAACTCAATGTCAGAATTAAACTTCTAAAGTACAGGGATTTCAGTTTCAGTTTTTCTATAACTTGGAAAAACAAATCTTGTGCTGGATGCACTCTCCAGGAAATTTTTGAAACCCATCTTCACCTCCATCTCCTCATTGGTTCCGCAACTCTTGACCAAACTTCATCAATTTTACACTACCACTATAGAATAGAAGGCAAAATGTTAATGGCCAAATACACCTCCCCTATCCTCAAGCACTTCAAACCGTTCGAACTCATACTGTTACCAATTCTGACGAGAAAGACTCCCCAATGGCGGAAGATATTGTTACTGAACCTAGTAAACGCTAGGTCCAAACACCTAAATGGTTGGAAGAATATGTTTTGATTAATGAAATGTCTTCCTTTTTTGGGCACATGGAGACCCCTTACTGCAATCCTGTCCCGAATGTTAAACGTACGACTATTCCTACTATTGAAGGGAATGAAAAATCTACTCTTTTCTATTTTGTCTTTTTACTTTCCTTTTACGTATTCTTTTCCTAGGTTAATTTGTAGCGCAGCCTGACAATAAGCCTATTGAAGATGATCTGATCAGAATAGATCGTGTTTATCCTTTAATAAAGACACCATTGCAAATTGTTAAAGGTCCACCATTGACTAAAAATATAGTCAAATTATACATAAAAGTGAGAGTAAATGTCATCTTATAACCTGATTCTGTGAGGCTGCATAAAACTTAGGCCACATTCTAAGACATTATTGTCATGGTGAGTCTTTACAACTTTTGAAGTGTGATATTGAAGTATAAGCTGCAGTGAATTTTATCTAATAATAATTATGGTCTCCGGATTCTTGTCGGCAGCTTTTCTCTTGTTTATACAGATTAATGATTGATGAAGGTTGATGTTTTTATTTGCCCACACTGTAAGTTTATGGACGTTAAATGAAGTGTATGGACGTTAAATGAAAACATGAGTGTTAAGTATCTAATAACATTTCTGCAAAATGATCCTAATGCAAGTTTTGAATTATTTTTTGTTACAATTTCAACTGCAACTGCATTTTTAATAGTGTCATGGTTTCTTAATGCAGATGGAGTGAAATAGAGGATAATGTTCACTGTGCAGTCGTGGAAGATTACGATCACAAGAAACAGAATTTGGGGTGAAACTCAAGATGTCAATATGGTATTAAGTTCTTTCCTAGTTTTTTATATGAAGCGTGATTTCATTCTCTCATGCTGTAGACAAATTTTAAGAAGACTGCTCTCCGGACTATGTGACAACTTGTACGTTACTGGCATTGGAATTGAACTTCCCTAAGTTCGATTTTATTATGCTAGGAATTGATAATAGAATTCAACATTAGAATTGAGATTAGTCACATCTTATAAATTAAATTTGGCGTCCTTGAGGTCTTTATTGAAGAACTGAATCAAACATTTCTCCATTTTTAGGAATAATTTTCATTTCAAGAAAGCAATAATTGAGATGCAGGTATACTATACCCGTTCTAGTTACCTTTTTCCAATAGTAGCTATTGGTCTGTATGTCTTATTATTAAAATATCCTTTCATTTAATTTAGTAGTAGCCTGAAGTAGGACTTTTCTTATATTAAACCGTCAATTTATAGTTATAATTTTATTCTTTCTTTAATCTGGTTGTTAAAGTAAAAAAAGATAGAAGAATTAGAAATAATGTTGAGTTATTTTCTAATTGTAAATAGCTCTTTAAATTAGGCTTTAAATTTGTGTGACACCCAAGTCAGTAGGGATTAAGTTTATGTATATTCATTATTTGTAAAATTACCTGTATAATTGTTACTTTAAGAATTACCAGAGAGAGAGTATTGAAATTTGTATGTTTTGTTATTTTAATTATTTTTCCTTTAACAATAATGCGATGAATATTTTAGCGATTTGAGATCATCTTCTAAACTCAATTTTGTCAAATCTGGATCTACTGTAACGAAACGACCTTCATAGACTCTGTATAATAATTGTAAATATATGATTCTTGCATGTAATAAATGGTTTGATTTAAAAAATGTATAAATTGTAAATCTTTGCTATTTTAAAAGATCGTTGCTTCGTATAAATTGTAAATCTGTGCTATCTTAATATTGGATATTTGGTATTTTTACTCTTAAACAAGTCAGAATACTTTGTATTCATTATTTTTAATTTTAAATATATAACTAAGCACTTAAAAAATTTGTTTGGTAGTTTTTTTTGTTTTAATTTTGCCGTTGTCAGGTGTTCTAATCATTTGTACTAGGATAATTTAAGTCATGAATTTACTGATGTAATGTAAATATATATTTATTCATAATAAGCAGTTCAATATGTATTTATTGATAGTGTAAAATTATTTTACATTTTAGCATTAAATTATTCTTAATTTTACAAAAAAAAATTATTTCATAAAAAGAACATGTTTTTAGCATATTTAATACTACAAATGCGAATATTAATGGACATTATTTTTTAATGCAAGAATAAAGTATCCCAATGAACATTACTTTTTTTTTCCTAACCCTGTTGTGTTGAATTTAAAAACCTTTTTTTAAAGATAGTGTAAACATGGACTTTTGGGGCATTACACGAGTAAATTTGTATTTTTATAAAAAGAAAAGATGATTGATTTATAAGTAAAATAGTAAAAACTATGTTTATTTCGAATTGGCAAGTGGAAATTTGTTTAGATTTCACTTATTCAAAATTTCTAAATTTTATTTTCTGAGGTCGTCTATTATTATGTGTGTGTAAGAAAAGAAGTTGAGACATAAGTATATAAAACAATAAATATTTTTAAAATAAAAATAATGAAAGGACAAAATATTAATAGTTTTGGAATGAATGTATGCTATCAAGTTTAACAATTAATTGTTATTTATAATTTTTTGTAAGATTTAATAAGTTTTAAGAATTATAACATTATATTTAAGATAAAAAAAATATGTAAAATATTATGCTCATAATGCAATATGATTGTGTCTGGATGGTTTAATAATTAATGATCCATTTAGTGAATTTTTTAAATAATATTTTTATTATTCACACATTATAATATTTCATTCAAATCTTACACATTACTATTTCTTTATCACCGTCATTATATAACATTCAATTTTAAAATTATTATTAATATTAGTGGAAACATTTCTATGTATGTATGTTTACTTTTTTTATCATAAAAAATAAATTATTATTATAATTTAAAAGTAAATACAAATAATTTTACAGTAGATAATTTTTTAATTTATTTTGTAGATACTTTATTAATATAGATATTTATTTTAATTTCAAAAATATTAAATTTAAAAAATTAGTGAAATAAATATAAACAGTTAAATTTTCAAAAAAAATTACTTGAAAGGTAAATTTGATAAAGTAAGTTTAACAAATAAGTTGTTGTAGTAAGTAAAATAATATATATATATATATATATATATATATATATATATATATATATATATTTATATATATCCACCAATATAATTTTTTATATAATTTTATAGATAATTATTTAAACATAAAATCAATAAATTGTAGTTTTAAATAATAATTATCAGCCATGACAAAATATGTAATGATATGAATAAAAGCCTATTTCATCAAACTAAACTCATTTATTTTGTGTTTTTGTTATTGTTAGGGTTTAGATTTATTATTATGTGAATTATTGTCCTAACTAGAAAAACCTAACTGATTAAGTTATGATTATATAGAAATACAAAAATACTAGTAGTCATAATTTATGGATTTGAATTTGTATACCTAACTTATACACGAATTTATGGATCTTTCAAATTATACTAATTAAGAAGTGTTCAAGGAATTCTTCAGATTTTTTAAAAAACAAAAAAAATATTTAATGGGTTCTTAAATTTTTTATAAAAACTAATTTCACCTTTAATTTAATATTTAGAACGCAATAAATTTAATTTATTAACTTTTTTAATAAGTCTTTAGAATAAGACTAAAAAAAATTCACAGCCCATTTTAAAAAGCCCAAAATCGAAGATCTCAACAAACAAAAAGCAGCCTTTTTCTCTCTTACACCAGTGAGAGTAGTGATTAGGGTTTCTGTGGGCTACTTCATCCCTGTCGTCTGTGCCGCACCCCTCTACCATGGCTGAACAAGTATTTTCTCAATTTTTTGCTTTTCAATGGTTCTTAATCCTTGTTTGGATCTTCCGTTGATTTTGTTCTTTTCTTCTGTATTGCAGACCGAGAAGGCGTTTTTGAAGCAACCAAAAGTGTTCCTCTGGTACGTTACATACTTGCAAGAACGAATAACTTTTTTTTTTTTTCACATTGTGGATTTAATGCTGAATATATATCTTATTTTTTTCTTAGCTCGAAGAAATCTGGAAAGGGAAAGAGACCTGGGAAAGGTGGAAATCGCTTTTGGAAATCCATTGGACTCGGATTTAAGACTCCCAGAGATGCCATCGAAGGTATCATCTTTCCTCTTTCCTTATCACTTATCACGCTTCTTTATTGCATCGCATCATGTTTGCTCTGTGAGATGTAAATCTATAGGTTACAGATTATTGTCTTAGCGGTTATTTTTTCTTATTATAGTAGAAGGTGAATTTTCGGATGTGGAATATTTGTGAATTAGGTTAAAAAAGTGCATTCCTAAGTAGGCTGTTGGTTGCCTATTTATTATTGATATTTTAGGTTGTCTAAATAGGTCATTTATATATTTTCGACTCCTTTGATTTATCACAGGAACCTACATCGACAAGAAGTGCCCCTTCACCGGCAATGTCTCTATTCGTGGCCGTATCCTTGCTGGAACATGTCATAGTGCTAAGATGAATAGGACTATTATTGTTAGGAGGAATTATCTCCATTTTATTAAGAAGTACCAGAGGTATTATTGTCCCATGTTTTTCTAATTAGTTTGTTTATGATTGGAGAAATGTAGTAATAGTTGTTTTCTTTTATGTAAAGGTATGAGAAGAGGCACTCCAATATTCCTGCTCATATATCACCTTGCTTCCGCGTGAAGGAAGGTGATCATGTCATTATTGGTCAATGCAGGTGAGATTTTATGAAAGTAATTCTTTTCGGGTATTGTATTGGTATTTGTATCTGTATGGTGATTATTTTACCACTCATGCAGGCCACTCTCCAAGACGGTGAGGTTCAATGTGTTGAAGGTGATTCCTGCAGGATCTTCCAGCGGTGCGAAGAAGGCATTTACCGGAATGTGAGCTTTGTTTTCCAGTTTTAGGATTTTGTTATACGTTGTGCTAGCTTTGTATTTTTTTTTAAACAATGTAGACTCTTTACTGTTTTCAGTACTTTTATTTTAGTGTTATTCTGGGTTTAAAGTTGGGGGAATTGTTTTTAGACTGAGATCTCAAGTTTTGCTCTAATTAATTTGAAACAAATATTTTTGCTACAATATGTTTGTTATTGGAAACTAAAGTAAGATTATTAGTTTTTAGACAAGATTGGATTATATGTAGTGTTAGAACCAGATATGTAGATTAGAATTCAGTAGTACTTTAGTGTGTATATGAGTTTTGAATCTCTAAAACAGTATATATTGAATTTTCCTTTAACACTGTCATTATTTGATCATATATTTCACACCTGCATGAATATAAAATATATTTCATCCACCGTATTAAATCCAAACCATTATATTCCCGTTTCTGGGGCATTTATAATTTGGATGATGGTCACTGAATTCTAATCTACATATCATGGAAGCATATGCGAAATATTTAGATACCTTGCTTCAAGTTACTACTAGTTATGTTGTTAAGCATGAATATTTGGGTGTTCCAAGTTTGGAATGGCAAGGATTTCAAACCTGTTTTTCCGAATGAATCTTTTGACTCATACAAGGTGATTTCAGTTCATCAGTAGGAGCTTTTTTTTTTTTTTACTGAACTTGTAATTTAGAAGTAGTTGTAGGACTTTTTCGGATGATGAAAAGAATGTTGAGATTATCCGTTGTGGCGTTTGGAAAAGGGAAAAAATGAATTTTTAGTAGGTTAAAGTTGTCAAATGTGGTGCGTCAGGAATGGATTGTTTGGCTTGAACAAGCAGCATCGTTTTGCACCTCAATACATTTAAATATGCATCGTGTTGGGAAATGATATAGTTTTCATTTTTTTCTTTTGTCCGTTCTTCATCTTCTTACACCAGTTCCATAACTCTTTTCATCTTCCTAATGAAAGAAAGATATCTTAAATTTAAATGAGATTAGTATAAATAAATTAAATCTAGATAATGAATATAATAACCATTTGATATAAATTTATATTAATAAATTGGTCTGGCCTACTTGACTGTATATGTTCTGGTGAATCCAAAGAAACAACTACCTAGTTTTTTGGTACTGAGTTTGCATTTGGAGGCCTAAAATCACTCAGTGAGTGACAGGGCTATAGATCGTGTTGATTTCTGTTTAATCTGAACAACCAATAATCAAAACAAACTTATCCTGGATGAATTTGAATTTATATGTATCTGTGAATATCCCCATTGAGATGTAGAGACACTATCAGTTTTTTTTTAATTTGAAGTTATTGAGATTTCTGAGGATTTACTTCTAATTCAAATAATGAGTAAAATAGTAATTCATCTGAAAATCTTAATATGAAGAATTCATTTCATAATACATTTAATATGATTCAAAAGAAAATATTTCAAAATTTTGGAAAACATGTTTTAGAAACAAATAATCCAGAAATCACTTTTATAGAAGATAAAATTGTCATTTTCAAAATTAAAGGGTACAGTTAAAATTATAGGGTGTAAGAAGAAAAGAAGTCTGGATTAATTAGTGAATCTTCTAGGGATCATTAATTGGTGAAAGGACCAAAGTCTAAAAAGGATGGCGAGTACTACTATCTCTAGTGTGGAACTATTATTATTATTATTATTATTATTATTATTATTATTATTATTATTATAAAAAGGCAATTGCTATTATTTGAGGGAGTATGAATAACAGTTTTTTGAGAAAAAAATTAATGAACATGGATAATTAGAATAAATAATTGATTTTTGTGAAAGTAAATATAAAAGTTTTTATACTGTTAATAAATTAAGAATAATATCTATTAAATTGAAATATATATATATATATATATATATATATATATATAATATAATTTATTTTTAAATATTTGATATTGAAGAGTTATATTTTTTTAATATTGAATATTTAATATTATATATTTTTTACTGTAAATTTTTTTATTTTATAAAAATTAATTAATTGATATTGAAACAGTAAAAAAATAGATATGGGAATGGGATACGAGTGTATATCCGTTATCCGATAGGGATAAAGACGAGACAAAAACTTTAATACCCGTTAAGTTTGGATATGGAAATAAAAGTTATTTTCTTCTTTAAAGATGAGTATGAGATAATGAAACTCATTTCCGTTCTCGTCTATTACTATCACTACTTATTTATCTACCATAAATGTACAGTGAAACACAGGCACGACATTAACATGCTTGCCTTAACTAAAAACCATACTTATGTAACATGGAATATATTATAAAAAAACGAGATAAGAAAAGTTGTATAAACATATAATATTCCATGAATTATAAAATAGGTTACTGGTTTAGTTTGAGAGATGCAAATGAAATAAAAATAGATGAAAAGAAGGTCGTTAAAGGTTTGTTAAATTTCAATTTGTTTTGAAAGTGATTTGGATGTATTAAGTGGCAATGTTTGACTTGAGGTTGAATGGCTGCATGCGTAATGCATTGGAAACATAGCCACAAAGAAACACAACCTTATGAAATTGTCGGTGCAAGTTTTGAGTGCGATTTGAATTCTCTTCACATTTCAAATGCTTAATAATAGTGCGGTTGGTCAGTAGTTTTTTTATGTGATCAACAATGACTATTTAACCACTCATTTTTTTAACATTTAAAGGCTAATTAATTATAACTCTTTACTCTTACAATATATGCTAATACTCTGCATAATTCTTTAGCCAACTTTTCAACATATTATTAGGCTCAAATTAGTGGTAGTGATGATGATTTTTTTTTCTTTCTTTTTTATTCACTTTTTATATTAGCAATGGTGGATTATTTTGATTAAATTTATTCTTATTTCTAAAATAAATGTTCATATTTGTTTTTGTTTTTGGTATGAAATTTATGTTCTACCTTGGTCTTCATTTAAGAATGGGTATTTTGTAACCACATTCTACACTATTGATTGAATTTTTTTCTTCTTTAGAAAATAAAAATCACAACAATAGAAATATGATAAGATTAATTTTTTTTATAATATTTAACATTAAACAATAAATTTGCATAAATATTAAAATAGAGTATCAACATATTAATTAATTAGAATAAAGTTATATATAATTCAAATGTTGTAATAACCACAACTTTTATTATTTTTTACAATTTTTAATCTAAATAAACTTAAAATGTTCAAAAAGTCAAATTATTGAAAGAAAATGAAAACTTATGTAGCGAAAAAATTCTTCAAATAAAAAAAATAAAACTATTTGACAAATTAAGATTTATGCAATTAAGCTCATAAAATTTAGAATCAAACATTTTTATTTACGAAAAAATAAAATATTAAAAAATAAAAAAAAATCAAATAAAAATAATGTAATTTGATAAATCAGATGTTCACACTAAATTATTTGAACCAAATTTTAAAAGTATCTTAAGAAATAAAATGAACTTAATGAATATCAAAACCTCAAACAGTTACGAGATGATGAAAATTATATAATAAATAAAGGTTCTTCAAATAAAATTAACTTACTTTAGAACTTTATTATACTTCTTTTTCACTTTTTGGTGTTGGCCATTTGAAATGAAAATATTTCACATTAAATGAATCCTAAGAAAGGACAATAAACTATTTATGTCATTCCACATAATCTCCGAGTGTCTGTTTGATTTTTAATTTCAAAGCTGAAATCCAAATTTATTTTAAATTGAAAATCAAAAATAATATTTGATAAATTTTTCTTTTGATTTATTAAAATCCAAACATCAATTATTTTCAAAATAAAAAATTTTTAACCGGAAAACAATACATTATTAATGGGATGAAAGAACATTGTCCCACATCTTTTGTTTTCGGTAAAAAACATGAGAAAGATTCTTATGGATTGATAGTGCTATCACAACTTTATAATGCAAAAGGGTTCCTTAGCTTTTGGTATGCTTGACTTTACCATAAACACTTGCATTAACATCTTTGTTGGAATCCCATAGTGATACCCACTAAATTTCAAAACTCCATTCTCTCTCTTATTAACTTATGATTAATTCAACTAAGCCATTTTTTCAGAAATTCTGCAAACCATCCAGACCTACAAAATCATAGACCTATATTTAAAGTTTGTGGTCATTTTTTTTCGAGTCCAAATTCTCTACTAATTTTTTTAATATTATAACTTTAAAAATACACTGTATTGGTAAGTTAAATATCTTTTTAATATATTTTAAAACGTCAAAATAAATGTATTATGAAAATACAGTAGAGAAAAATAAAAAAAAAATCCAGAAGGATAATCTAAATTCCTTTTTTTTTTCCTCAAGAACATTTTCCTACAATTTCCATGATAAGTATAATGTAATTAACTATTACCCATCATTTTTCCATTCAATAACTTCCTTTTTTTGATTGTTGCTAACCAATAAAATTTATATAGCTTTACTTTTCGATTTTTTCTTTTGCTAATTGTTCTTAATTATAAAAGAAACCAAACTCTCTATATATGCCATAGTCAACTTGTGTTTTAACTTATTATGTCACTTATTCAATTATTTATCATAAACTAGTTCTTCGAAATTAGTCATATTTTTGATTACATCCAAATTTTATATTACTATTTGCAGTATAAACTTGCATTTGTGTTTTGTACATCACATAAATTTTCTTCTTCTGTGATGTGAATAGCCATCACTTTCAAAGTTGTGTTGTTTTAAAAGTCTAAGGTGCAGATTTAAGGCATTGTTTGATTTGATAAAAAAAATTATAAAAGAAAATATTTTATCTTATATGATAAACAATTTGTGGAATAACACTGCCTAGACTTCATCTCTATCCATATAAAAGAAAAAGTTCCTAAAGTTGTTTCTGACTAATCCTCTCCCAAAAAGTATAGCCACACTAGTGCAATTTTTATAGCTACAATATGAAACTCATATCTTTATAGCTACATAATAATATAATTTTTAGAATAATTTATTTTAGGTTTCAATAAATTTTATGTCCCAAATTTATTATAATTATTCATTTTTATTTTGAATACCTAATAATTTTTTAAAAATAAATATTTAATAAATGAAATATTTTTATTTTAGTTTTTTTTTTCTAAAAATACATGTAGTTTTAAATAAAAGTATGTGGTCAGAACTAGAATCTGGATACATAATTAATATAATTGGTTTATTTTGAGTTTTCATCTCCCGCATCCTATCTTATTTTTTCAAAGTTAATCATAAAAATGTTATAATAAATTTGATTCTATTCGTTGATATGAAAAATATGGACCAAATTTATTTGTTTTCACTTATCTGTGCAGAAATACAAAGACAGAAATATGAGAAAAATGGTTTTAGAATCTCCTACTATGCAAAGAAAAAGTGAAAAAAAATAAGTGAATTTTCATATTTAATCATTTTATTTTATTTTATTTTATTTTATTGTACATTGTCACGTGTTTGTGAACCATAAAATGTGAATAATAAATGAATGATATATGTGAATGATTGCTATGTTAAATCGATTACAATTATGAACTTTTTTTTTTAAAGTATATCTCTTTAATCAAATATGTATAAGAAAATAATATTAATTAAGAGTATATTTTAAATAATATATTATTATTCACTATAAATTAATTTTAAATATAAGGACAAAATATTAATATTATAAATTTATTAATTAAAATGTTATCGTATTAATTAAATCATTTATGAACTGTTACTTTTTTATCTTAATGTTTTTCACCATTCTTGATCAAGAAAAACTTTATTTTTTATTTTTGCAGTTTTGTTAATACTTAAACCAAAATTTTATAATTCATTGACTACATAATCCTAAAAAATCAAATTAAAAATAGGTAAAGTATCAGAATTTAAAATTTATGTAATTTTTTCTTTATTTTGTAAAGCTGCATTTTGGTGAAAGACCTGTTTTGACGATTCAGGCCTAGTAGTACACACGTGAACATCCGTGCGATATAATAATGTTTGTTTTTTTTTTTAGAAAAATTAAATTCAACTTTTATATATATTTGGGATCCCGTATTCATTATAAGAAAGAAAAAAAAAATGTTGGACCGTACATGAAATTTAATATGATACTAAATTGTTTGACTTCTCTATAATTTGAGATTTATTTATATGGCTTTAATTAAAAATAATAGCCGCTGGTTATTTTAATTAAATGGTTATAGGAAAATTATGCATCGCATTGACCTTGTAAAATAGAATAAACTAAAAAAGTTTACGTCTAAAAGTTAAAACATAACCTGTTTATGATAGTTAAATTACGTACATAATCAATCCAAAACAGTAAAATGTAAAACTTGAAGTGATCTCAGAAATTAATAATTAACTAATTACGTTGTTTTTTTTAATAATCACTCCAGGTAAAATAAAATATTGCATCGGATACGAAAAAAGAAAACTTGTTTTAATCCATCTTCACAAATACCTTATACAAAAACGTTTCCAAAATAAGTATTAAGTATTCATAATAACAATTCAAAAATAAAATGTAAAGGATTTATACGATTTTTCGTATGAATGAATTTTTTTTTCTTGTTAATAAATTTTTAGTTGAAAATAAATGATCGATTAATTCTGAAATATTAGCATAATTAAAAATAATCCTATTTGAAAATCTTTAATGATACTCAGAAGATTTTGAAACAGAAATATTAAAGCGGGTATGTTTAAAATTAAAAAAAAAAACTAAAAATATTTAATTTCGCGGACCAAAATTAAACATAACCCAAAAAAATATGTCATGTATTATTCTAAATTTCAATTGATAAATTCAAAATTAAAGTTTTTAAAATCTGAATTCATATGTTTTATTTTAATAATTCATTGTTAATTCTAAAAGTCTTATCTCTTCAAATCAATCCATATAAAAAATAAATAAAATATTCATTATTAATAGAAAATAAAATTAATAACTTCGTTGGTATATTTTTTTATGAATTTTACTTAATAATTATTAAAAATTATCCGTACAGTTCAGAGAGAACTTGATAATTAATTATGAAATGTTGAGATGAATTTCCTTGACATAATCCGAAATATAAGTTTGTAATAATAAGAAACGAAAACCAAAATGAAAAGAGCTTTTTCCTAACACAAGACTTTAATATTCCCAATAAATAGGGTTGGCAGAAGGTGAATATTATCAAAAGATTTTACTCATCATAATTAAAAATTTCCAATGGATAAAAAAAAGTATTTAATTCCATCTCTTTATATAATGAATAAATTTGTTTTACATTTTTTTTTTCAGAAACCATTTTTCTCAAGTGGATCATGAATGTCATAAAATTGTTCTTTAAGACATTAATGTGACATATTAAAGATTTGGCTTAAAGAAGTTATAAGTCAAAATAATTCATGCTACTTGATTCATGCATCCACTGGTCTCCTTTTGCGCAATTATTTGCTTACATTTAAGTTTCAGTTTTATTATTTGACTATAAATAATTTTTTCCATCATATCATTTACTACATGTCAAATCTCACTTGTATATGCTTATATTATCTATATTATTATATAAAAATTATATAAAAGAATTATTCTTTTTTATATGTTATTTGTTTCTAATTTTATATTATTTTGTACATTAAAATAATTATACTATTTTTATATTTAAAATTTATTATTTAAAATTTAACTATTTTATAATTAAAATAACCATCTTATTTATTTTTTTAAATGAGTATTATTTAAATTTAAATATTATTTAAATCAAATTAATTATCTGAAGTGAAAAAAAATAGAGACAAATTTTCAAGTTCGTGTCTTATACAAAACATATTTAACTCTAATAAATAATAATAAAAAATTATTATGCTAATATAATTATTTTTTTATATGCATGCATCTGAGACATACTTTTAAAATAAAAGTGAAAACAAAATTTATTTCAATCTTGAGTAATTTGTTTGTATAAGTCCACATTTAAAAACAAATCAACTTATAAATCGATAAAATGAACAAAATTACTTGATATAGAATTAATTTTTTTTAGTATCGAATATTTGTGTTTTGACATCAGTGCCTAATAAATTAATAATTTTTTGTTTAAAAATCTACATTTATTATATTTATTTTTTATTTAAATCTCTGAAATATTCTTTCTTTTTATTCGTTTTTTATATGACCTATCATATCATGCCGACTTATGTAATAACAGATACTTAATATTGATTATTGTTTAGAATTACAGATACAACGACTTAAGAAACACATAAATAGTAATTGTGACATTACAAAAAGAAATACCTAAATAAAAAAAATAACAGTTTATTAAGTATGTAATTTGGAGAAAAACTTAAGTATATATAAAAAAAAAAATCCATCCTTGAGGCTTATTAAGTTAATATAACTCAACCACAATATTAAAAAAGTTGGAAACTTTAAAAAATATCTATGGTCAATTGTATTGAATGATGTATTCCTACTTCCCAAAGCCAGTTCCCTTATCTTGATGGAAATTATCCCTACCAAGTTTGAACCCTAACAACATGATGCATGATTAAATAAAAGCCACAAAAAGAAGAGAATGAGTTAGGAGAAGAGAAAAACAAGAAAATGGGGTATAAATATCGCAGAAGATTTTTGACATGGGATATTGTTGCAATAAAGAGAGAAAAGATAGAGAAATGAATATAAAAAATAAAACTAGGTGGGATGACAAGATGATAGGTAAGCATAGAAAAGGACATTATCGAAGCTTATTTTTGTGACAAAAAAAACATTATAATATAAACAATGAACCTAATAAACTCAACCAACAATTTTGGACCACGCTTTCATAGAAAAATCTGGTGCTTAACTGCTACCCTCTTCTCTCCTTTCACACTGCTTTCCACTCACACTAATATATATAAACACAAAACGCCATCATTGTCCCAACATATTCCAAGAATCTTCTCTCTCTCTCTCTCTCTCTCTCTCCCTCTCTTTCTCTTTCTCTTTGTGGTGTAAGCAACAAAATTCCATCATCAAGTGTTCTCTTCTTAATGTGTGGAGTTGTGTATGTGTGACTGTTGCTTGATTTCTATGCCTGCAAGTGCAAGCTCCAGTTGCTGAGTTGAACGTGCCACTTGGCCACGAGTGCTGTGCTGACACCATGTGTGTGCAAGAGGGTGAACAAGTTGGTGAGGATACAGAGAAGAACGTTGATAACAGAAGGGTGTCATGGCCTTTGCATTGTGATCTCTTGCATGCCCAGATGGAAAACAGGGAAAAAGACTCTTCCTTTAGAACCCCCACTGACCAGATCACTGTTGCAAATTCATTTCCTGTGAGCATTGACTTCCCTTATCTTTTCTCTTTCTTCTGTTCCTTTCTGGGAGGTCTCATTTTTATGATTTTTTTTCTCTCTGTACTGTACGGTAGTTTTAATTTAATTTGTTGCCACTGTTTCAGTTCTGCTTCGGAGATTTCAATAGTATTTACTTGTTATTATTCGTGAATCTTGTTCACTGTTTTTTTCCCTTTTGTGAAGTCGTGGATTCTTCTGTAGTTGTCCTTTTCTGAATTAGATTTTGGTTTGTGCCTGCCCATGTTGCTGTTAATCGTTTGTTTGGATTCTTCTTGATGAAAAAACCTGCTGCTGAAATTTGACCGCCAAGGCTTACATGATCTTGAAATTCTATCAGATGTGATTATCAAAGAGTGGCTGTTGTTAGAATTTGCTATGGCAGAAATTAGTTAGTCTCAGGGAATAGAGATTAACTTCGGGTACTTGGTCACATCAATGTGGAGATCGATTGTGCTGTCAATTGTATTGGATTGCATCCTTGCGTGTAAATGGCGATTAGATTTTCCACATGATTCTATTTGTTAGCACAAACTGTAGGTTCATAATTGTCTGTGACTTTCTAGACATGACAGTTAAAAACTACTGAAATTGACATTGAATATGATTTAAGAATTACATTTGTGCTTTGCACTTTTTAGGAATACTCATCTGTTTCTTACCTTTCATGTCTTTATTGAGTTTGCATAGCATCTACTATTTGTGAACTTTATTTCACTGAACACAGTTCCTATTTTCATTTCTCTGTTCTGGTATTTTTTAGCTGGAAAGCATATGTGAGGATACAGAAACTGTGGACAAAAAGCAGAACCTGATGAACTTTGTCCCTACTCTTCGGTCTGGTGAGTGGAGTGATATTGGAGAACGCTCTTCCATGGAGGATACACACATATGCATTGGAGACTTGGCCAAAAAATTTGGCAATAACGTACTTTCTGAGGAAGCTATTTCCTTTTATGGTGTAAGCTATCTGACCAATTATACTATTTCCCTGTTGTCATAAATTTCATTAAATACCATCCTCAGTCATATTGTATTTCTCACAATAAACAGAAAAAAATGAGCATGCACGGTTCAGCCTTGAATAGGACCCGGTATGAAGGAAGAAAGTAGTCCATGATAGTGATGGACAACTTGAAAGTATCTTGTTATGTTCACATTGTCCAATGAGAGTCTCAAGCCACAAAAGTTTCATCTCCCAAAACTTTAGGAAGCAAATAAACTTACAAATTGTTCTTTTTTGAAGTAGACAATGACCATATAATTTTAGATGATGTTATGAGTCAAACTTAGGGATTTACCATTAAATTCTTCAATCTGGTTCACAAGGTTCAGTGTTGAGAATGTTTCCTTGTTTGAACTTTCTTAAAGGTGAGATCATGGACTCATTCATCATTGTCACCCTCTTCCTCCCCTTTAGAAGTTGTAATTATATAACCAATCTGAAGTCTGACTTTAGACTTTTGAGTAGAGCAAATCATAGGGAAATTCACCTCAGAGAAAAAGAAAGCTAAACAATTGTTATTCATTTTGAACAGTTGAATATGCACCCTATTGATCAGGTTTGACATGCAGAGAAAATTATATCTGTGCAGGTATTTGATGGACACGGAGGGAAGAGTGCTGCACTATTCGTTCGTGATCATCTACCACGAGTGATTGTTGAGGATGCTGACTTTCCTTTGGAACTTGAGAAGGTTGTCACAAGGTCATTTTTGGAGACTGATGCAGAGTTTGCAAGATCATGTTCTATTGAGTCTTCCCTGTCTTCTGGCACAACTGCACTCACTGCAATTATATTTGGAAGGTGAGCAAACATTCGTTTCTGCTGTTCTTTGGCTTCAAACCAAAGTATAATTTTCACAGCTCACATAGTGGCGAAGTTGCACACTGAATTTGAAGGAAAAACTTAGTGCCTAATAGAAGTTGCATAAATATTGAATGATAACAGTTAGCTGATATATGTTGAATGCATATTTGATGAAGCTATTTCTATGTTCTAAACAAAAGCCGTTGTATTGTACAGGTCTTTACTTGTAGCCAATGCCGGAGACTGCCGTGCCGTGTTATCTCGTGGCGGCCGAGCTGTAGAAATGTCCAAAGATCACAGGCCGTTGTGCATGAAAGAAAGGATGAGGGTTGAGTCTGTGGGTGGATACATAGATGATGGTTACCTGAATGGGCAGTTAGGTGTGACTCGTGCTCTAGGGGACTGGCATCTTGAAGGAATGAAGGAGATGAATGGAAAGCATGGACCATTGAGTGCTGAGCCTGAACTTAAATTGATGACATTGAGCAAAGAAGATGAGTTTTTGATAATTGGGAGTGATGGAATATGGGATGTTTTTCGCAGCCAGAACGCAGTGGACTTTGCTCGAAGGAGGCTTCAAGAACACAATGATGTGAAGCAGTGTTGCAAGGAGATAATAGGAGAAGCAATGAAGAGAGAAGCAACAGACAATTTGACAGTGGTGATGGTGTGTTTTCACTCAGAACCACCACCTCCTGTGGTAGTAGAAAGGCCTAGAGTCAGAAGAAGCATATCTGCTGAAGGACTTCAAAATCTTAAATGCTTGCTAGAAGGATAGAACATTCTTGTCTGCAAGGAAAATGATTTTTTTGAGCTGAGATTATGTGTACATAAATTCATCCACAACACTGAAAATGCCCTCTGGGGATAGAGTAAGGAACACTCCAAGATGCAAATTCTAATAAAATCCATACCATCGTCTATTTATTTTTCCCATTGTTAATGGGAAAGTGAGAAACTTGAATCATGTATATCTTGCAGAATGTAATTTATACGCACAACATAGTAGAATTGTGCACATCACACTTTTTCCTTCTTTGTTCTAGGGTGAAGCACATTCAATAATTTGTTAATGGAGTATCAGAGGTACTCAAAATGAGAAATAAATATCTAAACTGGATAAACACACTCATCTAAATACAGTAACAACAGTCTAAAGTGAATTTTGACACAAACTTATCGTAAATATAGCTTGCAGAAATGTTACGATAGTATAATCTTTTACCTTATAAAAGATGACGCCCCTGTTGTGTAACTATCAGTTCACCATTTATGCCACTTACATAAAACCAGTTGGAATTGCAGTGCTAGCTGGGAAAAGATTAGGAAAAGGTCATTGGTTTTAATCCCTATACTCTTTTTTAGATGACAAATAAGAAGCATCGGAACAATTTCCCTCAGCAGATTTACTTCATAAAAATAGGTAAACGTAAGTGATACCTGGAAACTTCTGCGCCCTCAGGAAGAGCGACATTCCTTATAATGCTAAATAGTATATCATATATTAACAACAAAAAACAGGAAAAGAAAGCCATTAAAATACTTCTCAAATTGCTTTACTCTAATCATGGAAACTTTCCAAAATGCTTACGCATTACAGGTAGAAACTAGACTTCACCCATGATTTCCATCATAATCTGATAAACATAAAAAACATTAAGGGCCTGGTCAGAAAGCAGACATAAAAGAAACACACTTTTCGGCCTAACAAGACGCGAAGATACATGGAAAGCAATAGTGTCGACATTGAATCACGCAAGGACATGTGTATCATGAGAGAAAACCGTATTTTATTTGATAAGTACGAGTTAACAGGCTAAGTAGTGAACAGTACAACATAAAAAAGTATTTCACCATCAACTAATAGTGAGAAAATAATTGAACGCTTTTCAGCAAATCTCCATCGTTTAAGACACCTGTCAACCATGTATAAATCGATCCCGGAAAAAATTATAGTTTTTCCTCTGCATTATCTGGCTATGTGGTTTGACTAAAGTCCATAACTACTACTACAGCAGCTAAATTGCAAATAGGATTTTGTTGAACCTATACTATGAAGGTGTGAGAAATACAACCACTCGTATAATTACGATCTATGGAGGAAAGAAAAGAAAATATTAAGTACAACTACACGATAAAAGGTACCATCAATACAGAATTTTACATAAAAAAAAAAAAAGCTGCAGCTTTTTCACACTGAAGAGAGAAGGTAGTAGACTGCTATTTCAACGGCATCGGAGCTTTCATCAGTACGTGAAAATAGCTGAACCATATCCTGATAAAAATTCGAAGCACTTGAAATTTTGCTTGCATCACATACAACGGGGACTGCTTAAGGCCCAAACTTCTGAAGAAAACCCCGGAATGAAAGATCAAATCGGCAGAATCATCATTTATACAGAATCACATCATTTGTTGATGAAGGTCTGCTGCCTGCTGAGCCAGCTCCACCATCATAGCCTCATCAAAGAACTTATTTATGCTTACATCCTCACTCATCCCCTGCGAGATTTAATGTAAGATCAACATGTATTAAATGCTTTGCACTGGCTAGTTATTTCAATAGAGGATAAAAACAAATCATGAACTGCAAAGTCTTTAACATAAATGCGTTGTGTTGTTATCACCACGAGCTCTAAAGAAAAAATAATTTAGAAGGGCTAAAATTCTATAATCCAGTGAGTGCCTAGAACGAGGCAAAGGCTTTACCTTTCTCCGCCTGGTCTTCACCATAAACTCACGGGCAAGATGCTGGATAGGTGCGGGTTCAAGTGGGCGCAAAACAATGTTTTTGTCCAGAGGATCTCCAGGAACAATAGCCCAATGATCAAAAACTGACAGACAAAACGCTTGACCTTGTGTATGGTATCTCAAGTCTGTCTCAAATCCAAAAGATTCTATCACGGGTAAAAATGCCTGAGATAAATTGGGAATAAAGTCAGCAAAACAAATTTCTGATCTACTCAAAGTACCATCAAGACCATAGTCCAAAGAAACGACATCCATTATAACAGTTTATACGTAAGAAAAGTTAACCACCACCAACCTTAACGATATAGGCTGGGGTGCCTGGCTGCGGAACATCAGCAGTAACATGTCCACGCCTTCTAGATAATACAGTGTAGATTGCAGATACACAATCAATTGGTGTTTGAATCTGATGCAAAGGCCAAAAGAATAACATTATTAGTGCAAATAAAAAATATATTCACTTCAGTGAAATTACACTATTCCAGACATATTTGATTACTCCACTATTAGCTGGTACGAAGGTCCTAACATGGTCATCAATAGATCAAAATATCAAAAACCAAAATTAATTACAATCTTCAAATGCAACCATCATTGAACCATGATAAGAGTACATACCTCCACATAATACACAGGTTCCATAAGCCTAGGAGTAGCCATGAGGAAGGCTGAATAGGCTACTCGTCTGGCTGTGGGAATGATCTGGCCAGATCCCCGATGAAGTGGTTCAGGGGCAATCCTTGCGTCAACAATCTTGAACTTAACGTTTCTGATGGGTTCATCACACAGAGGTCCTTCTCGTGCACCCCACTGAAATCTGTCAAATGACAAAATATCAGAAATCATAATTATGGTATGATCAATTAAACAAATAAAAATAGCTGAATGTCAGGTATGGTTACCCCTGAACAATGGAATCCTTCACAGCATTCAGCAGACTCTTGTCAACTTCAGTTGGTAGAGTATCGTCTAACAGAATATTGGGACCCTGCATTGTATTTGCACGTGTTAAAGAGTTTAATGGAGAATGACAGACTGATAAATAGATCCATAGAGAAAATTTACCTGCTTATCAGGGCCAAATGCCCATATTGACCGCGCAGCAAGAAGATCCCAGTCATATTTTGTCTGAAAAAATTCACCTAGTTTTTTTCTATTCCAGTCAGTGCTAACAACACCATTCTCTATGTCCTCTGCAAGGCCTCTTTCTAATGGCTCAGTAATCTAAAGAAAAATCAAGGTCAATATGAGTGGTGATGACACGAGCAGTAAACCAGCCTGGGATAAAACGAATTCAATTCGAGAACTAAGCCATATACCTACCATAGTTATTTTATTCTTCTTGTTTGGTGTTTCAGCAAAGCATTTCATTGATGAAGATTCAACAACAGTTTCACAAAATGAGACAACAGGATCTGCTACCTACAACAGCAAATGAACAGTTCCACAAATTACAAAAGAACAGTTTCACGTAAAAACCCATTTCTAATAAAATAGAGTGCAAATACTTAATGACAGAAGAATTGAGTAGGGATCACCTTGACTTCTACTTCAGAATAGAGCTCTCTCAGGTCCTTCATAATTGAATCCAAGTACAGCTCACCAGTCCCTAATATAGTGTGCTCACCAGATTCCTCTACTTTAGTAACTGCAAGAGGATAACTTTTGCTTATTTTTCGCAGGCCCTCCACCATTTTTGGCAATTCACTTGGATTTAATGGTTCAGTAGCTGTTTTTACCACTGACAGTGTATTGAACTGAAGAGGCCGGAATATATACACATCTTCGTCATAATCCACATTACAAAGAGTAGCAGTTTTCATGATTGAAGCATCCACACCTTCAATTAGGACCCAAGAACCAGGAGGAGCCTCAGCTACTGGCATCCTGTCTCGGGCTTGATACACCCACAACTTAGTTACTTCTTTAACAGTCATATCCTCCTCATCATCCGGTGAGTATCCTTCTCCGAGAACACGTACAGTCTGTCCTGTCTGTATCTTGCCACTATAAACTCTACCAAAGGCATCAAACACACTACAATCAGATTTTGGATACAATTTGGTTACATTAACCATTAGGGGGCCATAAGCATCACACTGAGCCATGGCTTTGTAAATGGACGAGTCTTTAGGACCAGTATATATGTGGTCAACTTTCTTAGTTGCAGCATCCCTCGGGGAAGGTATATGTTGAACAAGCATATCAGTGAAACCTGAAGCTGGACCAAAAACTGAGCTACATGCCAGCCTTAGCAAGGGTCTGACATTTAATCTATAGGCCGCATTACTTAGTGTGACTCCTAGTTCAGCAAGTGTTGTCTCTACACTCTTTTTATGTTCCCCAATCACTTGGCTGTATATCTTGTAAAGGGGCTCAAGCACAAACTCTACAAAAGATCGCTCCCCTCCAGTGGCAGGGGGCTTCTTTTTGAATGCTCTCGTATCTGGATGAAAATAATAGTCTCCCCACAGTCGAGAAGCAAATTTATTAGCTTCCAAAGGAATTCCATGCAGCTTCCCATACAACTTAGCAAATGACTGCAACGTAAAGGACCATCCAGCAGTAGCACTAGCAAAACAAACATTTCCAGCAACTGGATCTATAACTTGAACATCACCGGCAATCGAGGAGGCAGCAGATATGTGAGTATTAATAACCTCCAAAGTATGCCTTAGTTTATGATAAGCATCCTTCGGCGGCAACTTAAGTTCAGTTATAAGCCTGTCAACCTAGAGTCAAAACATGAAAAATAAGACCAGAACTTAAACTCTCCCTTAACATCAATCAAGAAATACTTTACCTTATTGATTACAACTACAATCGGCAACCGCTCCTGAATTGCATGACGTATTGCCCTTTCCGTGTTTACCTACAGACCACAACACACTGAAAGCTCAGTGTTTAGCAAATTGCAACCACACCACAACAATTAACTACAAAGCAACAATATTCTTTTTTGGTTTTTCATATAAATCTCCCTTCAATGGCAATCTTATTCAAGAAATGGTTGGACATTAAAAGAAAAAATCCATTCTAACAGAGTTTCAAATCGTGGTTATGGGAGGACAAATCACAAGAAAATAACAACTCAATGTTCTTTAGTTTCTCCTATGTAGGCAACCCCTTTCGGAGCGTTGAAATGAAACACTAAACCTAAGCACCTCTCCTGGGAGATTCCAACCTGAGTTCATCACTCCAACTCCAATGCCTAAAAGTCTAAACAGAAAAAAGTATAAGGAGTCATACCATGACTCCTTCAGCAGCATCTACAATCAAGACAGCGCCATCAGCAAGCCTCAAAGCCGCGGTCATTTCATCGGAGAAATTAACATGGCCAGGCGTGTCCATGATGTTACACAAATACGACTTGGAGTTGCTATCCTCCAGCACAAGCGACATGGGAATAGCCTTGATCGAAATTTTCCTCTCCTGCTCATCAATCCGAGTGTCCGTATACCGCGTGTGCTTCTCGCTCTGAGGATCGAACGTGGACATGTGATGCGTCTGCTCCACGAGCATGTCCATGAACACCGTCTTCCCGTGCTGCAAGTGCCCCACCAGCGCCACGTTGCGCACAAGTGTAGGGTTCGACATGAGGCCCAGCAGGAACTGAGAGGAGACATAGGTGGAGGAGTCCTTCACTCCAACCTCGAACTTGATGTTCCTCACGGGCTTGATGATGGGTTGCTCCAGGGGCTGTTCATCCTCGTCCATTACTAGGGTTTCAACGTCGTCGCCGTACACCTCCTCCGCGGTGGGGTAGTACTTCTTGTCCTCCGCTAGCACCACCTGGTTCTCAACGTCCTCCGAGATCGTCGTCATCCATCCGTTGTTCGGATCCTCGCCGTCCGATGGGGCTCCCCCGTCGGACTGTCCATCGGCGTTGTCCTCGGCTTCGGCGTCGGAGTCACGGTCAGAGTCCTGGTCGGACTCCATCTCCGGGCCGATGTAGTTTCCGAACTCGTCGTACAAGCTATCGTCCATGGCGGAATGTGAAGCGTGGAGAGTGAAAGAGTGAGAATGCGAGGGAAATGTTCTCACCGTCGTTTCAAACAGACGGAGACGGGGATTTCGGGTTTTAGGGTAACGTAACCACTCGATAGCGCGGTTGGGGAGTTAGGATTTCAAGTGGACTGGACCAAGCCCGATATAAAATACAAGTAATTGCTTCCTGTACCCCACGATTACTAAATCCACGCCCATACTTGTAGAAAAAGGGAGAAAATACTTTAGAATAATAAGAGAGAAAATGTGAAAAAAAAAATCGTTCTGTAAAGATTTTTTCAAATCACATTTCATGTGGAATGTTACGTCAAACTTGTTTTATCAAACCATTTCATGTGAAGTGTTTGGAAACATAAAGCTCCAAAATGTTGGGAATCAGAGTACTAGCACAAGTACTCACAACTAAAATACAAGATGAAAATAAAGGAACAAAAAATAGATAATAGGCAATGAATATAATTTATTTAAGGAAAGAAAAATTACATAC
>Ga0099822_1000457_pt1 | contig 37474 bp, 24 predicted proteins | sample CowpeawhiteBW_FD_76839 | JGI IMG/M metagenome (GOLD analysis project Ga0099822, IMG submission 76839) | Root nodule microbial communities of legume samples collected from California USA - Cow pea white BW | ecosystem: Host-associated > Plants > Roots > Nodule | place: USA: California | collected... | reverse complement strand
TTTTGTATAAAAAAATAAAAAAAAAAATAAAAATAAAATATATTTATATATATTTTTTTATATATATATATATATATATATATATATATATATATATATATATATATATATATATATATATATATATATATATATATTATGTCAATTTTGATTAATATAAAGATGTATGAAATCATTTTAGATTAGATAACTCGGTGCATTTTTGAGATTTGGTTGTGTTCCTTGTTTTGCTTACCTCATCTTGGAATCCAATTTTTATCTTCTAAAATCAGTGATTTAATTATCTTTCTTTTTGTATTCATTAACAATTGTATATTACTACATTTTTGTTCATTCTATTTATTCCAATGTTTAATTTTCAACATTTTATACTCTTGCGTGTTGCAATTTTGTTTTATCTATGGCTTATCCTAACTTATAATTGAATTATATAAATGAGAATGAGGGAAGAACAGGTGTAAGGATCTATGATACATCGATTGAAAATTAAAAAGAAGTCCCTGATTTAATTTTAGTTGAGATTTAATTCTTAATATGATTATAGTAATTTATTTTCATTTCTCATGCCTATATAAAAAACTAAACGTAAAAAATATTTTTAAATATAAAAAAAGGATTTTATGTATTTAACAAAAAAGATATATAACCTTGCAACTTGATGTTTATTGAAAAGCTTTTTGTTTATTAATTAACGGGTGGTTTAGTTTTGCTTTTACATGTTTATTATGAATAGAAAGTAAGTTTTAATATTATTATTGTGTATATTAACACTAACTGTTCTATTAAGTTTTGGAGTAAAGAAATAGAAAAGAAAATGTTATATACAAATCATTAGAATTTTCAAGTTTATCATCTGTGACACTTGTGAAAATTGTTTTTGGTTTATCAGGCTCCCTCATATATGAGTGAATACAAAAACAGAGCATTCCCTACTATAGAATAAAGAAAAATATTTAGTCCTTTTATTGATTAATGATACGCTTCAATATATTTTAAAATTCACTATTTTACAATTTATTTTCCAATTCTAATATATATATATATATATATATATATATGTTTAACTCCATCATTTTGGTGCAAATTTTGATTTTATATTTCACATACGTTTATGGTACCGTTGCAATCTCACTTGATAGAACCCTCTGATGAATGCTTGGACATCCTTCCCATACCATGGACGCTATCTGGTTCTATGAGAATGTTTTGAGTTTTATGATTTTCATTGTGGTTATGTTTGATGTAATGATATTGGCTTATACTGAAATTAGATGTGTGTAGTGTATGAAAAGAACAATCAGTTAGTTGTTTGAAATCCAAGTGTATGTTTAAGTTTTATATTGAATAAAAATGATAAAGTTGAGCACCTTATAAGGATAAAGACTCATAAACTTATTATTTTAACGTTTTGGATTAAGAGTGGTGTCAATCTCTTATGTGTGGATTGAGTTCATGCTCATTGGTGTTATATCTCTTCGGTGATCCTCCCTTGAAAAACCCAACAGTGATATAGGTTCTGTATTGAAAGTCTTCCTGATAATGAATTAGATAAGCGAGTCCCGTTAAGAAGAATGACGATACGGAAAAAATAGGGACTGAACTGAGATAATTCTGATTTTACTATTAGAATCAAATAGATGAAAAGAAGTAGTTGTCGACCGAGATCGAATTTGTTAAACATAGAATTTAGCCTGAGATTTTAAACTTTGTATTACAGTCTTGCTTTTGATATAACTACAGAGACATACAAACTTTTTTTTAATCCAAATCACGCACACTAACTTATTTTTTCATTAATCAAAATCTAAAATGTTGAGTTCGAATCAATTTATCACTATTCTAGATGGAATTTCCAATTAAATAAAAGACAGAAAATTAGTTCATATTTATAGCTTTTCATTGTTAGTTTATTTCAAACTTATCTCTAAAAAAAAAAAAAATCAAGTCTTACACGTTAGTTTTCTATTAAAAGTTAAAGATATTATTGTAATAATTAAAATAAGTTAGGTAATATTTTTCATTGAAACAAATAAAATAGTATAAATGAAATTGTATTTGAGCGGGGGGTGGAAGTGGAATGTTATAAATTAAAGTGTTCCTTTGATTAACATCAAAATCTTCAAATGTAAAAACTTTGCTGAGTTTAAATTTGAGTGAATGGATATATCAAAGCCGTTTTATTTGAAAGGTTCAACTGTTGAAGTATGTTTCATCTAGAAACATGTCAAAACTATACTACAATTGGAGTTGGAATGGGTAAAAAAGTCAATAATTTTGATACGTATCTTATATAAACTATTTATGGCCATATATATAGAGATTGCAGCAGTCAAGATTTCACTTCAACAACTTTATCTGAATACTTTCAAAATAAAAACTTTATCTAAAGCCTCCATTTTTTTATGCTTCCCAAATTGTTACGTTTTCTTTTTTAGGATAGATGGTTCAATTTTTAAACTATATATGGAAAACCAAAAATCATATTTTATTATGCTAGGTTGTAAATTTTGATTTAGTTGGAGTATAGCTATGCTCGTAAAAATATCTATGAAGTCAACGCATGATATAAAACGCAACATATTAACTATTTAGTACACAATTTGCCTTTACTGTTTTAAAAAACAAAACTTTATTCATGACGCGGTTATGTTAGGTACAAATACAGATAATTAATTCAAAGCAATTCATCAATTATTGTTTGCCCTAAATAAGGAAAAAAATTGAGTTTATTTTTCATCTTGTGCAAAAATCTTGTTTTAGACCAGAAATATTCACGTTCTTATTGAAAATGATATTAATATGGGTTCAATGGACTCGGAAAAACTTAGGATAAAAAGGATTAATATTGAAAATTTAAAAGTTTCTTAAAAGTTTATTTAGATGCTGGTAAAAGCTCAATGATGATTCCGCTTACAGATGTAAAATGATATTTTTATGTTTTAAAAAGAATATTTTTAGGTGATTACAATTTTTTATTTTTAATTCTTTCTCAACCTTAACAGTTTATAGTTAAACATTTTACAAAGACTAAAGATAATGGTGTAACGATTAAAATAAGTGACGTAACACGTCAAAAGAAATAATTTAATATTAAATGGTCTATGTGAAGTTTTATTATCATAGGAATTACTTTGACTAGCATAAAAAGCGCAGTAGATAAATGAAATAAACTCTTGTTAAATAAATCGTTTTAAGTCAAAGTTTATAACCTAAATAAATAATTACGAAATCAAACTCATAATTGATGTTTTAAAATGATTAAAAAAACTTATAATTCTTGACAGCATGATGTATTATTCAACTAATAATTACATTAATATATACTATTTTGACATGACAGTATTAGCATAGAAAAATTATTCAACTATGGTTAGATGGTTAGAAAAATTATGGAAAGGTTATACTAAGGTTAGACCCTATCACCTATATTACTCAAGAATATCTCATAGCCATTACTCTAACGACAGAATATTAAACGTTAATAGACAAATAATAAGAATGACATAGTGGTCATAATTTAGATAATGTAGATTCACGTATAGATTCTAATTTAATAAATCTTTAAAAATTAAATAATTAAAATTTTAAAATATTTATATACGATTTTATATCGGTTCAAATAGAAAGGTTGATTATAAAAGTAATTAGATTTTTAAAACATTACATTCTGAAGTTTTATACTTGTGAATTGGGGGATCACATTCCAAGAACGTCACGTGCTTTTCACTATTCTAACTTTTTTCAATTCATTATAATTCAAGAAATCTTTTCCTTTTGACTTTAGAAGTGAGAGAATTAACTCTTGTTATTGCTAAGTCAGGTATATAATAATAATAATTATATTGGTCTTTGAATCTACCATCAAATAATGCATACTATTCAATAGCTTCATTTAGTGGTAACTATTTTTAATTGCAAAATTAACAATTATACCAAAACAAATATATATAAATAAAAAACAAATTTCGCTTCCACCAAGAAAAATAGACGAAGTTGCTAAAATTTTGCTTTCCTTTTTCACTCTTTTGAGAAATGCATATCATTCTACATCTTAACTCTTAAAAGTATTTTTCTTTTCATCCACGATACTTAAACATGAGATATCATTTAACGATATCGAATTTGGTTAATAAATACGATTAAACATTTTCAGAATTTATTTTTTAAGTATAAAAACAATTTTTTTATAAATATTTTGAGACCTTCAAAAATAATCACCAAAACATATAACACCAATAAAAATAAAATATGAGTTTAATTCACACATAAAATAATTAACTTATTTTTATTAAAAACTAAAAGATACGATATAACCTTTTTAATTTTTTTTAAGTATAAAAACATTTTTTTTAAGTATAAAAACAATTTTTTTTTTAAATATTTTGATGGATCTTTAAGGAAATGTCATCATGAACATAACATGAACTCAATCTATCATATAAAAGCAATTTTTTTTAAATATTTCGATGAGTCTTTAAGAGAAGATAACCGAAAACACTAATGAAATATAACTTAACTCATACATAAAAAATTTATATCACCTATAAATGAATTTGTGAGTCTTAATATTCATATAATGCATATTTTTTTTATTTTTATTCAATATAAGACTTAAATTATGCTTGAGAACAAATTTTCTAAATAAAAATATTTTGCTGCAAAATAAAAAACAAAATAGGAACTTTCCTCACACCGGAGATTAGGAGTGAAGTGTGTAGTCAAGAAAGGCAGCCAAAGAATTAATGGTGGATAAGCTCTTACACGCAAACATGGTCCCGTTTTATAGTTTCTAACCTATCTAATGCATAGAAATGGACAAACCGACAAACTATGAAAAAGCTTTTTCTATTTCATACCAAAAACTCTTCTTACTGTATTTTTTCAACACTATCCTTTTACATTCTATTGTTTATCTGAGGATTAAGATGGGCTCATTCAAATGATCACGTAAAATAGGAAAATTATGATTCTAGATCAAAGAAATACGATACCACAACACAAGTCACTGGATAGAGACACACTCATAAACCACACAAGCTACATTCCAATATAAATTTTAATTTTTTTTCCAATATTTTTTTATAATAAACATATCAATTTGGTTATATCACTTCTGAGTACAAATATCTTATCAAAATATCACATAGGTTGAAAATTGAAATGTGAGTCTAAGTTTTATATTAAGTAAAAATGAGAAAGTTAAATATCATATAAGGAGGAAGACCCATAAATTTATTGTCTTAAGATTTAAGATTAAGTGTAATGTCAATTCTTTATGTGTTAGTTAAATTTTGTTTAATTGGTATTGTATCTTTCTGATAATCTCCTCTCAAAAGAACTAACAATTTATAATATAAAAAAAATAGAAATATTAAAGTTAATACAAATTAATTTTGAATGGATAGAAAAAATACTTAAGCTTTGAATAATAAACTAGTAAAACTGTGGTAGGAAATAGTTGTTGTTATTGATTAAAGTCAGATTATTAAGTAATGAAATTCAAAGTCCATTATTTATTTTGAGTGGTCCCGTTCCACTTGACTAAACCATCTGGTTTCCTTAAAGTCAACTTTTGCATATGGGAATATCCAAAATGGGAGGAAGAAATCAGCCATCACTAATTGAACAGCTTATTCTATTTCTTCACCTTTTCAATCAAAAATATTTGTATTTCAAAAATAAATTTCAAACGTGGTTTAGACATGTTCGGATTAGAGCTGTAAATGCAGTATTAAGAATTGCAATTCACACTTCCAATGTCAGATGCAGAAATGAAAAGGAAATACTTTTTGTGGTATTAGTTTTTTTTTTTTTTAAAGAATTTCAACTTTATTCAATAATAATCAAATCTAAGTCAAATTCAAAATAAGATAATATATATATTTTTTCTTATAAAATATTTTTTTCTAAATAAGAATTCATTACTTTGTTTGACAAAAGTAAGAAGATTGATATCTTGTTAAGAAAATTGTGTCATGTGCTCACAAATCTTATTCCATATTGCTTTCACACCTTTCACCAAAAAATAACATTTTGCATAGGAGCACCAACTCAAGTTTTAGTCTTACTAACCAAAAGAAAATTGCTATCAGTTTTTTATAAAGTAAAAAATGGTTCTATGTGGTGCAAAAATCTTACATACAGTTTTATTGACTTTAGGTCTCATTTACGTGAGATTGAGTTCAGATTTAATTAGTGGGATTATATTATTTGTTGTTAGATGTGTCAGTTTGATATCCGTTTTAGAAGAGGTGTCAATTGAATTTTAATTTTTGAAAAAATGTCTTATTAGATCATTTTTAGAAAAAAAATTATTAACGCCCTTAATTTTAATTTTATTCATGATTTTTATCACTAAATTTTAATATAAATATAAATATTTAATTTTATAAATATTTTAAATATCAATATCATTAATTAATTAATATTTTTTTTTCGGAAAAAGCCTTAATTAAAACATATTTTCAAAAGTTAAAAGTTAGAATTTAATTGATACTAAATTAACATATCTAAACGAAATTGAGTAACATGTGACTAATTAAACTGTGAGCTTAAGCACCACCAACAGTAAAGACATTGACGAAGCAGTTTGAAGTCATAGCTGCATTGGTTGTATTTGAATTTTGAACTCAAGGTATGGCTACATGGAAATGGTGTAGAAGCAAGGAGTCAAGTTTCGCTTTCAGAAATCATGTTTTTGGAAGGGTGTCTTTTAGCATTTTAAAATTTATATTTAAAAGAAAAGTTTAAAATGTATAATTAATTAATAGAGCAATTATTTTGATACTAAACTAACCTAAACATAGGTGCGAGATCTCGCGCATGTGTATATGTATTTTTTGAATTATATTAATAATTAATGATATTGTAATGTTATTAAGTTAATTAACAAAATAAAAATATATTTATAAAAAATAAAGTAAAATGTATAGAAAAAATATGAGAAAAATAACTGTTAATGAATAGTAAAAAAAAAAATAAGAAAGAGATAAATAAATAATATTATAAAAATTTGTAAAAGTAACCATTAATTTTTAAAAATTTAATAAATAATTAAATTGTAAAGGGTAAAGTTAGAATTATGAAATGTGGACACAAAAGAGGGAATCTCCTTTACATATAGGTATAAAAAATAAAGTAAAATGTATGAAGAAAATATGAGAAAAATAACTGTTGATGAATAGTAGGAAAATAAATAAGAAAAAGATAAGTAAATAATTTTATAAAAATTTGTAAAAATAACCATTAATTTTCAAAAATTTAATAAATAATTAAATTGTAAAGAATAAAGTTGAAATTATGAAATGTGGACACAAAAATGGAAATACTATTTATTTATATATAGTAATAGATTACAAACATGTAAGGAAGGATTTTTTAAAATAGTAACATGGAAATAAGGTTTTTTGATTGATTTAAAAAATAGTTCATGTAATTGTAACAGAAAAATGAACGAATTTTTTCAAAAGCATGATGTTGTTGATGGTAGAGCAATGTAGGTGTAATGGTTGGGAGCAAGTGTAGTGATGAATGCGTGAGGATTAGTATAGCAGAGATGGTAGACATCTATAACACCAAAAAAATTGGAATCCAGCAGTAAATCATGGTCACTTGCATTAGGGAAGTTAGTGAAACAAACAAGGGGGATTGTGACAATAATCTAAATAAGGAAATAAACTAGGAAATCCAGAATCTATGAAACTATAATCTAGCAGTTGTCGCAAACTAAGAATAACAAGAACTAGGTCTCTAATGTGGCTTCTGCATTGTAATTTCCCGTTAAAAACAGCAACAGTAGAAATCAGTAACGGTCGAGTGATGGACGAGAGCCCCTGCTTGGACGGTCATATGGACCAGGCCTACCCCTATAACTCCTTCCTTCATCTCGACCAGAAGCTATTCCACTTCCATACCTATCAGCGCCGCCTCGTGGACCACCGTATCGCTCATACCCTCTTTCCTTTCCATAACCATTTTGTGGGTAATGATCTGAGCCACTGCCATATCGATCGCTTGCAAAACGATCTCCACTGCTTGGGTACCTGCGCAATCTTCTTTTAATAAACATGATGATGACACACACATAGCAGGAGCACTGCTCCACTTAACGCCAAACCAGATAACAGAGCAGATCAAATCTTTAACTACTTCCCATGATTAAACCAAGAAAAACAAATGCCACCAACAAATTAATTCTGTAACCACCACAAACCATATGTATACCTGTCACTGGTATAGCGGTCACGGCTGCCATATTTGTAGTCACGGTTGTCAAAACGATCCCTATCTCCATAGCGTCCTCCATCATAACGGTCATCCACATATCGATCACGTTCACCACCAAGGCGATCACCGTGTCCACCACCACCTCCTCCGAACCTTGGGTGTGAAGAAAATGAACTGCCACCACGACCACGACCACCTCCACCTCCACCTCCTGCCAAAGGACAATCTCGGGCCCAGTGTCCCGGACGCCCACATTTGAAGCAGTCATCTTGACCTATCCTATCTCCAGCACCGTAGCTTCCCCTACCACCTGATGAGTAGCTGCTACCTCTGTAACCTTGGTCTATATCATCACCCCCCATCTTAGGCTGCGCCTTGTTGACAGAGATGATGCGATCACCAATTTCCCTTCCATGCATTTCCTTGATTGCATCCTCCATTCCCCTACGATCTGCAAATGTGATAAACCCAAATCCACGTGGACGGCCTGTATCCCTTTCCATCATGATCTACATGAAGCATCGCTTGAGAACCTCATGCTAAGTACTAGTAATTCACACTTAATGCTAACAATATTTCACAGTACTTTATGGGAACAGACAATATCACTGTATAGCCATTATCGTAAGACTCGCATATAGGTAGTGAGAACAACATACAGAACACTTGTAATAGCAAGGAATAGTTAACTAAACCAGTACAAGTAAATAAAAAACACAAGTTACTGTAGTAAAAGAAAGTGCAGCAATATAAAACTAGTAATTTGAAAACCAGTAAATTAGAATCACATCATACAAAAAAGATATGAGGATAAAAAGGAAAAAACAGACAGATAGAAAAGTCAAAGGTAGTAAAAGTAGCTTATATGTAACAAAAAGAACAATAAAAACCGCCCCATGGCCATCATATGGTAAACTCTCCACCAACCAAAAGCCAAACAAAAAAGCTCTCTTTCTAGATTTCTTAGGAAAATTGGATGCCTAAAAGAAACTGTTATAGAAATGATTGCTTGTTCAAAATAAAAAAATTAAGTATGATGTTTTTGTAAGATTTATATTACAAAAGCTGGAGACTATGTGATCACAGCGTTGATCAACCAATTTCTAATGGACACTCAAGAATGTCATCCATTAATGTTGCCTGAAGTTTTTTCTTTTCTTAAATTGTGTTTCAGCCAACACACCATCTATGAAAATAATCTCAGACATTTTACAGGGTGGTCTAAATTCAACAAGGCTTATAAACCATCCACTAAATAACCCCTCCCTTACCATTGAAACTAAAATTGATAAAAACACAAGAAAATGTCACACAATTACAGCATAATGTATTACACCAAATTGCTGATAGTCACTAAAATTGTGCTTACATAAACAGAATCCAAAATATTTGAAATGGACATTCAGCTCAAACAAAGTGTTGCATGTTGGTTTTAGTACTTTCTTTACCAGATGCAAACAACATTAAATTAAAAAGAAAAACTTGTAACCAGACAACTTACTTCTCGGTTACAATGATAATGCTTTCATATAGTTAAGCCTTTCAGAGGAATCCCAAGCCCATATTTGACAACAAATATCTCTTACAACAAACACTTCCACATTCTGAGATAGAATTTCAGCATGTTCCATAGTGATTCATGACTTCAAGATAGACCTTTAACAATTTAATCCCTCAAACATATTCTTATCATCCGACTTATTTGAAAAAAAAGCACTGTATTATATGATACTATTATTTCCTGACCCAGAAGAACTAACATTACAACATCTACCACAAATGAATGGTATGCCATCAAATCCAACTGTAGCTTTCACTTCAGCAGTCAACGGATTTTGTCACAACTTCAATTTTACGATGACTTTCACATTCGGTATCTCTTCAAAACAAAAATACTCAGCCAGCAAATATTTTTCCATAATTCCGAAAGACAAAAAGCAGGACACAGGCATTCACAGCATTCCTTTTGAAGATGTTGCTTTCACGTTTTTTTGAAAGAATTCATCTACTTCCTGTGATTTATTCGCCTCACCAGATGCAAGAAATCAATCTTATGCAGCAACAATAATACTCAGCAACATAGGAGATGAATGCATAATATTGACTATACTGCAATTAAATGCCTATCACTCTAGGTAATTCTGCTGCCACTTAACTGACAATATCCAACACACCAGCATTTTAGCGGAAACCATTCTTATGCAGATGAGGATTCTTTATCTAAGAGTACACTGACAAAAGCAGAACCATTCAAACCAAAGAAAACATCTCCAAGCAATGAACTCTATCCAAGTAAGGAAAAATGACTAAATCCAAGATATTCAATCATTTGACCTTCGATACTGTTAGCAATAATAGGTAGATCAACTGGTGAGATACAGTATGTCAACAAAAAAGGAGGAACCCAATCTCTGAGCAGCAACTGTCTATAGTGTCAATGCTTCGGATTGAAAATATTGAGCTCTGCAGCACCAAAGTACTCACAGGACCCGTAATGATGCAGAATTTGTTGGTGTTGTAGAGCCAAACTCACACGGTTTGGATATTTATAAGTATATATATTTGTTAGAAGGGCGATGACATCAGCCAAACACAAAGCTATGTCCAAACACCAGAACTTTACATTGCTATGAGAAACTAATGAAAACTGCCAAAGGTGCAGCAACATTGGACTGCTCAACTGAAGCAAGCACATACAAATTCTTGAACTCACTTTAACTGATCTACTGAGCACCACAAATCACAGCTCTTTGAAACGTTCTATATCTATACTTCGAATGGAACAGTACATTAGTTAGTGGGGTAATTCTCATTTCCATTAAAAGCAGTATATTACTCTCTTCCCCAGGAACTGCGTGTATGTGAATCTTTCCACATTTCAGGACCACTAGAAATGCCACCTTGACCTTACCAAATGCATTGTCAGTTCATAAAATGGCACATCTGTTGCCCATGCCTCTACAACTAAACAAACAGGTATAAGCAGTGTTCATAACATACCAATATATCCAAGGACAAAAATTTCAAAACGCATAATGTGAGAAAGCAGTCTTTGACGCCTGTTTCTAATTTCCTATAATTATCTTGGACAACAATTGATCAAGAGCCAGAAGAAAAAGAAGCAATGCCCAGCATAAGTTTGTTATATATCCCACTGGTAACAATTGCCACCACAAGATAGATTTGCAACTAGAAAAGGAAGGAAGCCGCCGTACAGATGCAGCATGGTTTTCTGTGTGAACTTTGGATTTGGACAGAAAAAAATTCTTTACCCAAAAGAATTAAATGCAACTCAACTAAACAAGTGTCACAAACTTCACAGTTCATTAGTCATTCAACAAGGCATAGATCTGTGAGCCGCACAAAAACAAGTATTAAAATAAAAATTAGCATACTCCAACACGCATGTTATAGTATTAACTTTGTCGAAATGTCACTTCCCAGCCCAATTATAAAGCAAAACACCCATTCCAAATTACAATGCTTTTACTAACAAATCATAAGCACATCAAAGACAAGAAATCTCTGCAGAATAGAAGACAGCTCAGACTGTTATTTGATCAACGACCTTCCTTGCACCAAATTACAATTTCCAAACCACACTAATCTCCAGCTGAAGCTCTACAGCCACCACAAACTATCATTTTATCAGAAAATTGAAAATGAGCTTCAGCCATGAAGAAATCATTCTGGTAAAACATCTTTTAAAAAATCCATCCACAGCATCTTAAAGATCCACAAGATTCAAAATCAGCATTCCATAAAGACAGAAAACGAAAAAGAAAATTAGTACAGAATCCTATCATAACACTTCAACCCTAAAGCACAATAAAAATAAAAATAAAAAGATTCCTACGCAATAACTCAGCCAAAATCAGACCCTACAATCGCCCCTATCCTAAACTAGAAACCACAAAGGCACTGAACAGGTCCACTTCATGAATCATAATAGTCTCACCCAAAATTATCAGTACTACTGTTTTATAACGATATGAACATTCAGATTCATTTCAAACGTCACTTTTTATTTAAAAAAAAAAAAGCTTCTTTCCACTCTAAATTTCTGACAGTGCATGCCCAACATGATTGAAACAGGAACAAAAAAGATCCTCTTTTCATAGTAGTGAAATAGTTTAATTTAAAATACAAACAAAATCGATAGCGAAGAAGAGGGATACCTGGCATTCGAGAATTTTGCCGTAACGATCAAAGGCATGCTCGAGTTGACGCTCAGTGACGTCCCAAGATAAACCACCCACAAATATTCGATTATCTTCCTTCGCAGCCATCACCCACTCCAAATCTCGCTAAATCCTGAACCGTACAAAAACAAATGCCGACAATTTAAAAATCAATTGAAAAAAATAAATAAATAAAAACAGGGCAACGAAACCTTCTGCAAGTAGAACTTTGAGATACTTACACAAAGAGTAACTGAAGAATTGAAAAAAAAAAAAACGGAGAGAATTTCAGTGTGTTGAAGGAAACCCTCGAAGTTGAACTCCACGATAACGCTCTCACTTACGAGAGCGAAGTAAAACTCTTTTATTTTGAGTGTTAAGGCCGTGTTTGTTTAAAGGAGTATCTCACGTTTGGAGAATGATGTTTTTGAACATATTTTTTAGAATTCAAATGATAAAATAAAAATTTATAAAAATATTTATTGATAATTTAATATTTTCGGATTATCTTTAAAAATCCAAAAGATAACACCAAATAGGAGAAGATTGGAATACATATTATTCATAATTTGGTAGAAGATGAATATTCATTCCGTTTCCAAAATCCATTTATTTACAAATTCTTTCTTATTAGTCGCGGCATGTATATTATGACTTGTCTTATATCCTAACATGAGATAAAATGTTGTTTGTGATACATTTTCATATTAATTCGTGTGTATAATAGATATTTTTATAAAACAATCATTGGAGTACATATATGGTACATTATTTGAAATTTGTTAATTCAATAAAAAAATTAGATTCGTGAAAATATCATATTAAACGATGATAATAAAATATGAAATTAAATTATAATTTATAATAATATATAAAGAGAAATTCATCTTTTATATCCATATTTCAAAATATAAATTTTATCTTTTAAATATAATTATTTATTAATTTTTTATATATTTTACTTTATTTATTAACGGTTATTTTTTATCTTTTCTAATATATTTCACTTTATTTTTAATAAATATAATTTTATCACTTACTAATATAATATCATGTATATTTTAAAATTGTATACATACGATACCAAAATTTATTTATTTAGATTTTCAAACTATGAACTTCACTCAACAAGTATATGACTCATCCAAATGGATTTGCATAATCTAGAAGTTCAGAAAGACGTATTTGATAATCAATTTTCTCTTCATTTATTATGTTAAAATTGATATATACAGTTCTAAACAACATATTAAATCCATTCACTCAAATGGCCAAAATTTGAACAATTCATGATACTTAGCGATATCACTTTTAGTGTCATATAATCAATCTTATGACTAATCTAGCTCTCATTACTTGAAATGATTATCTTCAAAATAATTTTTAAAACTATGAGCAATAAGGTATTTAAACATGACAAAATTTTAATATGTAATGAAACAAGAGAAATCATTTGTTTGAACGGACTCCACCAAAATTGGAAACAACATCATAAAACAATGGGAGAACAAATCATTTTTAGAATAGATAAGAAATTATTCTCATTACAAATTTGATTAGATAAATATATTTGTTGGTCCTTAACTACTATAAGGTATAATTAGATTTTGACAAAGATGAGAACCAAAAAGAAGAAAATAAAAAGAAAACATTTAAAATAGAGAAAGAAAAGGAAAAAAGAGTGACTGAGGCTACAATGTCAAATATAATTTTACAGTCATTATCATTCCAAATTCTTGTTTTTATGGATATAATTTTTTTTTTAAAGAGCGTGTCATAACTTTGATCATGTTGTTTATATATTATTTTTAAAATAGTATAAATTAGTATCTTTTATTTTTCTTATTTTTTCTCTATGAATACATGTGATACTTCTTAAACCCACTTATATTTAAGCAACAATTTTCATCAATATTAATTTATTATTTTTCGGAGTTTAAGGTTTGGAAGTTAACGTGTTAACATTCATATTAATTTTTTTAGAGTTTAAAATTTGGAGGTTAACCTAATATTCATGTTAATTTTTTTTATATAACACTACTTTAAAAACGACAATAGGGTGGAAAAGGCGTAACTTTTTGGGCTTAAGTATGATTATGCCTAAAAGGTTCATATATCGATTACACGATTCAGAAATTAGTTGCAATACACCAAATGTTTAATATGTGAAAATTATATTACTAATTTTGTGTTATCTAGTATAACATTTACAGTGTTTGGTTGAACAACATTTTAGTTTAAAAAAAATGTCATACTTAAATAATTAAAATTAATAAATAATTATAGTAAAAATGATGAAAAAATTAAAAAAAAAATATTGATGAATTACCTCTCAATCCATCTCAAATCTGACTTAAACATGATTAAACCTAATTAAACATGAATCAATTTGGGTCTATCAGTTTTAAACCTAATTTTACACTCCTACTTTGACCGTTCAACATTTTTTTTCTTGTCTGAAATTTTAACTAATTAAGTGCTTTTGGTGTCTGATCATTTTAACTAACTAATTTGGTTTCATATTTGCATATTTCAATATTCTTGTCTCTAGCTACACAAATTTACCACTATAAATATGAAAGAACATTGGAGGAGTAAAATCTGATACACTATATTACATTTAATATGGATTGATTTTAATTTTTTTTTTCAATACATACACTTTGGTAGAAGAAGGGACAGCTTGACGGAGGATCAAACTCCCGGCATACATATCACACCCCAACTGAGCTACAAGCTCTTAGGCTATGAATAAATTATTTACACCACATTCATGACTGTACATGTTACATACATAATACATGTAGGAATCACAGAAGTGAAATATGTTAGAATTGGGAAAAAAGAATTGAATTATTCAGGCAAAATGGGAAGCCTGGTGACACTGCCGGTGCCACGAGTAGAGGCTGAGGTAGGACTTGTTTTCTTGCGGGCAACAGAAGTAGTAGATTTAGAGGGTTTTTTTGTATTTAACCTCAAGGGAAGAATCTGCAACCTGGGGTTCTGTTCTGTACCTGACTTTTCAGCAGCCAACTGATAACTTTGCACAAGTTCAAGCTGCAGGGCAATAATTTCAGAACGTCTAGGAAGAAGTTCCACAGCCTCTCCACCAGGAATCACAATGTACTCTATTGCAAGCCGAACCTCCTGCCAGAAAAAAGTAAAAGAATTTTAAAAAGTGACAATTTGAAAGTGGTTAATATATATAATATTGTAGGTTTTCTCTTTAAATGAATGTAATGTATCAGGGATATGGTATTCTAAGAATGAAGTCAGGCACCGATGGAGATGGAGAAACAAGTAACATAAATGAGTAAACACAGATGGTCCTCAGGAAGGGATCTATTTCCTATTTGAATAAACTAATTCAATTGCTAAGTGCATCTTCTTTCAGAAACTAGGATCAGAAAGCAATTGCAAGACCACAGTAGACAGCACATGTTTTAATTCCAAAACAGAAAATGGAACATGAAGTGGAGCAATCAGATACTAATTAAATAATTGTAAAGGGTGTGTACCTCCAAGGCATCAATCTCTTCCAGAGATGGTTTTCGTTTCGGCTCATCATCCTCAATTTCAATATCCAAGCAGTCATTTAATGGTTTATTTGTTGTACGGCCAAAGGATTCTAGCCCAAGGATCATTCGTACTGCCTTGACCATTTGAGCCATGGTATTGGACTGAAAGAAACAAAAGTTTGTTACAAGACATAAGGAGATTTACACTGAAGGAAAAGCTAAAGAAGCAGCAAGAGGGCACCTTGATAACAAATACTGGCACATGATGGAACTTTGCTACGCCACGGATCCATGGGTTCTGTCGTATCTCAGAACCGGTTGCTAGAATTGCATCAGCAGTTCCAATGTCATCAGTCACATCTATTACATCTTCAAGCCCCATTACCTTTGATACTTGTAATAGATCAGCTTCAAGAATCTGAATTCATTCAACGAGAAAGACATTGCCCATTCAAATTGTGATAAAGTTCCCAATCACTCAAGACCTTAACAAGTGCATGCAACCTAAGACAATTTACCTTATGAGTATAAACTTGCATTGGTGAACTTCTCTTCATCACAGGTCCACGAGTACTCCATTTTGTGGACCAAGTACGTGCATGGTCTTTATCACCCTTACCAGATTCACTATCAGAACTTGTGATATTATTGTTAGTTAAATCAGATGTTTCTCCAAGATTTTCTTCAGGCACTGGGGCATAGTTTTCCAAATCCTTGGCATAATCATCCCATTGACGGACTTCAAACAATGGAGGTTTGCCTGTAATAAAAGGGATTTTCTGATTACACTTCAATTTAATCAACTGTTCAAATATTGTATCAATTAAACATGACTGGAATACTTCATTACAGAAGGTGAGGAATACCTGCCAAAATGGCATCCACAGTTGCATCTAATCTATGATGAACACGGCATTCTGTTTTAGATATCATCTCAACAGCACATGAAAACGTTGGGGGTCCTTTCCTTTCAAGAATTGTCTTCTGCACTTTCCTCTTCCTGGCTTCCTCATCCCCAAGGGTAACGCTCTATTCAAACAAATCTTCAATAAATATTAGAAATGTGGGAAAGCACTACACATATTCCATTTGCACACGGCTCTGAAATTTTAAGATCAATTAGCACTTTGAAAGAAGAAGCGGGCCAGAAAGGAGGAATGTATTTAATTAATCATTATTCATATAAATCATAAAAGTGAAAAGTGCAACTGCGCACCTCTATACCGCCAACAAGAATCTGTAAATAAGGATTTTTTATTATATTTTCAATGGTCATTCCATGTGCGGTTCCAACCAATTGAACTCCTCTTTGAGCAATGGTACTGGCTGCCAATGCTTCAAGCTCTGTTCCAATTTCATCGATTATAATGGTTTCAGGCATGTGATTTTCAACTGCTTCAATCATAACCTGAATAAAATACATATAAACCGTGTCACAGACGATCGTAAATGATTAGATCTCTTCCAAAATAAGAAGCAGTAAAGTAAGACAAAGGAATGAGATTTGTACAAACATTATGCTGAAGATTCACATTTGGAACTTGCATCCGTCTGGCTCTGCCTATTCCTGCATGAGGAACATCTCCATCCCCTCCAATTTCATTGGATGTATCCACTATTACAACACGCTTCCTGAACTCATCTGCCAGCATCCTAGCAATCTCTCTGCCCAAAAAAATAACTTTCTAATTTTAGATCCTTAACTTGTTAAGGAAAAGAACTAGTTACTTGTTAGTAAGATCCCATCTTTTGTCAATCACTTTAAATATATTACTCTACCAAACTGAATCCATCTTAAGCGTGACTTTTAAAGTAGATATTTATAGAAATGAATGATGTATCGTACAAAAAATGATTGACCGGATGGCAATGTAACATTCTGATTAAATTCCAACTTTAGCAGCCCAAATAATAATAAACTCAGTAAGACCAGTAAAAATACATAAAAAGTGTACCTAATCAAAGTTGTTTTACCGACTCCAGGAGGTCCAATCACCAAGATAGAACCTCCATTCTCAACCAAATCACGTATGATTCCAGCACTTCCACCCACAGCTCGACCCACTCGACAAGTAAGCCCAATGATTTGCATTTTCCGATTCCGAATCGCACTTATCCGATGCAACGACCTATCAATACCCGACCGGTTGTCATCAGAAAACTCACCAACCTAAACAACCCATCGCAATTATACATCAGTCATCACAACCAAGCGAAGTGACTAACACCATAAAAACAATAACAAATCATTATTTCTTCGAAACATTACATTACCTTGGAAATGGCGTGGCGCAAATCTTCGTGCTCGATGGGTTGTTCGGAGATAACCCAGTCGCCGGAGGGGAACCTGGCAAGAGGCTTTCTCCCCAAATCCATGACGACCTCTATGAGGCCTCCGATTTCGCGGTGGCGATAGAGCTCCCTTCGCATCTTCAGAGGGAGAAGTTCGAGGAAGAGGCTGAGGTCCTCCGGGCGAGAGGTGGAGGGCGAGGAGCCGTAGAAGCGGTCGGAGGAGGGGCGACGAATCTCCGGCGAAGCCGTACATCGGAGACGGGTTGGTCGTCGACGGAGAGAGGATACGAAGTGGGAGTTTCTGAGGTAGGCGAGGGCGGAGGTTGGCACGTGAGGGTGGTAGTGGAGATCTATGAGGAGCACGTGCGAATTCAGCGCCCTCATTTTTTTTTTCTCTTTATTATTATGTGTTGTGTTTGAAGGTGCAGTGGTGGTTATGTTATTATGGAGGGAAGAGTGAATGAGAAGAGAGAAAGAAGAAAAAAATAGAAGATTCTGTGGTATCTTCTTTTGTGTGAGATTTTGTTTCGCACGGTGTTGTGTTGAGAGACGTTAACGGTTTTTGGTCAGAGATTGCTCACCACACATTGCACACAATACGCATTGTTTGCCTTCACGCACCTTCAACCAAACCAACCACGGACTTTTCTTTTTCTTATTTTCGGCTTTCTCAATTGGAAAATCACCAACAAAAAATCTATTTTCTTAACTGGATTCTCAAGTAAAACATTAAGAGAAATTAAGTTTTCATAATTATGTTCGGTGTTCATGTGTAAAAGGTTGTACCAATGGTTAACTATTGTATTTAGTTTGTTATTTATGATGACGATGTTTTTGTCTTTTGATTATTGAATGAAAGCGCGATGTCAAAGGGCCATAGATAATTACATGTTCTTGAATTTACTATTATACGCATAAATTATTATAATATAAAGAAGAGAGTTGAAGTGCTTAACACTGAAAATCTATAAAAATCATTAAGTTGGTGGTGTATGGGTGCTCATTATTACGATTACGTAGATAGGGTTGCTTTGGATTTAATATTCCTCACGCCAAGGAGTGAGATTCCCTCCACTCAACAAATCAACAAATCATATACACCAAAACTCCTTTCCTAACTTTTATCTCTTATATATTAAAAACTAAATACGGTATTAATAAAAAATATATATAGCATACAAATAAACTATCGGATGCAATCTCTTATAACCAATCCCATTTCCCCTACAGCAATTATGTTTATCTTTTTGCTGAAATTATATTAAATCACTTGTATATTCTATCTAATTTTAAAATTAACGTTCAACTCCTTTATTCATCTAAAAATAATCATCGGAAAAATAAAATATCAAAATTGAAGGACTTTCTTAAATGGAAACTAACAACTCTTTTTTTTTTTACGATAAAGCACGGGAGAAAATGTTACTTTATTAAAAACATAATAAACATTTAATAAAATATAAGAGTGAAGAATATTTATTTTAAATCTAAAGAAAAAAAGTATACTTGTATTGGGTACCGACTTGAAGAAAAAAGTAGGTCAAATCATATATGCATTATAGGTGGAAAATAATGAACAAATGAGTTGAAAACTGAATATTACTTTTTATACAATTTTTTAAAATTTACTAATCAATTTTTTATTTGTTATTCAATTGGATGTACTTCTTATGTATTAGGAATTTGATAACAAGACACAAAAATCAACTCTTATTACATGCAATGAATGAATGACTGACTTGAAAAAAAATATATCAAACCAGATAGGCAAATAAGTGGAGCACAATGCATAAATAAGTGAGGAACTGCGTATTACTTCTCATACAATATTTTAAAATTTACTAATTAATATTTCTTTGTCATCAAATGGGATGTACTTCTAATATACCATGAATTAGATTATAATTACACAAATCGATCCTTATTGGTTGCACTAGGAGGATGGTTTGAACAAAAAATTAGGTAAAATCAGATCTGTAATCTAAGTGGAATACAATGAACAAATGACTATTGAATTGCATATTACTTTTTGTACAATTTTTTAAAATTTTCTAATCAATATATTGCTTGCACTAGGTGGCTTGAACAAAAAAATGGGTTAAATCAGATCTGCAATCTAAGTGGGGTACAATGAACAAATGACTTTTGAACTGCATACTACTTTTTGTACAATTTTTTAAAATTTACTAATCAATTTTTTTTCATCCAATGAGATGTACTTCTATGTACAATGCATTTGATTATAAGTTACACAAATCAACCCAAATTGCTTGCACTAGCTGGCTGGCTTGAACAAAAATATAGGTTAAATCACATCTGCAATGTAAGTGGGATATTATGAACAAATGACTTTTGAATTGCATATTACTTTTTGTACAATTTTTTAAAATTTACCGGCCAATATTTTTTTGTTTATCAAATGGATGTACTTCTATGTACCAAGAATTTAATTATAAGTTACATAAATCAATCTTTATTCCTTACATAAAAAATAGGTCAAATAGGATCTGCAATCTAAGTGGGAAACAATGAACAAAATGAGTTTTGAACTGCATATTACTTTTTGTACAATTTTTTAAAATTTACTAATCAATCTTATTTTTGTTATACAACAAGATGTACTTCTATGTACAATGAATTTAATTATAAGTTACACAAATCAACCCTTATTGTTTGCACTAGGTGGTTGGGATCTAAGTGGGAAACCATGAACAAATAAGTAGGGATCTGCATATTACTTTTTGTACATTTTTTTAAAACTTAGTAATCAATATTTTGTTTGTTATCCAATGAGACATACTTCTTATATACTACGAATTTGTGAGGAGTTGTGTATTACTTCTTATACAATATTTTAAAATTTACTAATTAATCTTTCTATATACTTCTAATATAGGATGGATTTAATTATAAGTCACACAAATCAACCCTTATTACTTACCCTAGGTGACGACTGACTTGAAGAAAAAATTATGTCAAATCAGATCTGAAATTGAAATGGGGAACAATAAACAAATGGATTGGGAACTGCATATTACTTTTCTTTTCTTTTTTTGTCATTTAAGAGGATGTACTTCTTATATACTATGAATTTGATTATAAATTACACAAATCAACTCTTATTACTTGTACTAGATGATTGACTTGAAGAAGAAAAAAAATAAGTCAAATCATAACTTCAATATAGGTGGAGAATAGTGAATAAATAAGTGGAGAACTGCATATTATTTTTTGTACAATATCTATAAATTTATTGATCAATCTACATGATCGGCTTGAAGAAAAAAATAGATCCGGCTCAAAAAAAGAAGATCAAATCGTATCTAGAACATAAGTAGTGAATAGTGAACAAAGAGGAGTGAGAGATTGCATAGTACTTTTGTACAATTTTGTTAAATTTACCGATCAATATTTTGTTGATATCCAATGAGATATATTTCTTATATATACCACAAATTTGATTATAAGTTATACAAATCAACCTTTATTACCTTCACCAGGTGGCTAAGTTTGCAAACTTCGTAAAGTTAATAACTTTATATTTTATAACTATTTATGTATGCATGGGTTTATACCACAAAATTAACCATTCATTTTGAGTTATAATAATTCAATAGCAATATTTTTAAATAAACGTATTTTGTAGTTCAATTATGATTGAATCAATAATTGTAAAATACTTGTTTAATATTATGTAATAAACCAAAAAATTATACAAAAATTAAATCATCTAAATTCTAAATATAAAAGACATCTTATTATACAAGATAACAAAATAATCAAGAAATAATAAAACATGCCCTATCCCCGTGATTTTTTATTTTAAAAATCTTTAAAACAAAAAAAAAAATCTGCCATTAAATTTTTCCTAAATTTAGTTAATCTTGTAAATTGTCAATATCGTGGATGGCCTAACCAATTATCGATTCAATAAATCAAACCGAGCAATTGGTTTCTTTTTAATTTCTTTATAAATTGAAAAATGTCAAGTCTTACATATTTGTGTAAACACTTTCACGAGAAACACGCCTTTACAAAACTTAATTCAGTCACAAACAAGAAAATATTGCTTCTGGTCCAACATTGTTTGGGTTGTATGACCAACTGGAACAAAAAGAGTCACTTTTAAAGAACACATTTTTTTTTGTATGAACATTTTTTTAAACGGTAGGAGAGGCTGGAGATGATGGGGAGTCACTGGTCAGAAACTTCATGAACATTGAACAGCAAGAATTTAATTGTTCGGTGGGGCGGTTCTGAAATTTTAATCTTGTTACAGGTGAAATTATCAGGGTCAAGTATGACTTGTACTATGGTACATGACACTTTGGGAGGGAACAATGCTAAACTAAAGATTAGCCTTGTGAGACAAAAATAACATGCGATATCAAGTTACAGCACTTGGGATGGAGGGTTCTACCCATTTTTATATGAACTTAGAAAGGAAAGATTATTGTACATATCAAGTGCATTCAAATTGAGACCTAACCAGTTTCACTCCAGTGACGGAAAAGCTTTTTCATCCCCTCTACACAAGCAAGGACAAAAAAGATCACCCCGGGAGCATTAATTCAACAGTGTCAACATCATACGCATACAAGCAAGCTTTGTTTTCCTCCCCAACCCAACCCCAACAACCCCCCCTAAAACAAAAAAACGTGTCCTTTGTAATATTCCTCAAGCATTGGAAATTTGCACATGGATTTAATTGATGGAGCAAAGAATACAATGAGAGAATATGTAAAAAGGCACGTGCTTATCTTAAAAGAACAATCCACTCAAGTTGACATGTTGAATTTGGCTCTGGTTCTACAGTGCTAACATTATTTTGAACTACAAAAGGGTGAAGAGAATGAAATCTACGACCGAGGAGGGTTAGACATGAAGCTGAGGTCTTCCGGCAACCAATTCCAATCATTACAACAAACATGCTTTCAATCATGTCTAGTAAAGTGCACAAAGAATAATCACTAACCAATAGCACAGCCCTTCATGATTCCACAGGAGAAAGGAATGATTGAATTCCAAAAACAATAAAAAGGATTCCACCGGAAAGTGCAACCTGCAAATTATTGAGTACAACATCAAGAAGATAACATACACACACTCAGCTTACTGCTCTATACCACAATTGGACACTACACCCCAAAGTGTTCTAATGGCTCATGGTTATATTGTACTATTTTTGTTCACATGTTGCACTTGCATCCATTTCATTATTCCATCAATTCTATTCTTATATACTCTGTTTTCTTGGTAGTCTGAAACTAAATTTGAATTATTTAAACTTGATGTATGAGGACGTTCTAAGATACGAAATATTGAATTTAAAATGAGTTCAGAAAGAAAAACAGATGGACACGAGCAGTAAAATTAAAAGGATTAGAAATTGTTACAATTTTTTCGGATATCTGAGAAGCTAAACTCTTCCCTCCAATAACAGCAGCAGAGGTGCACAACGCTTGTCCCCTGTGAAAAAACAATTAACAATTATACTCCTCTCATCCACAATTTCAGGACCTCAACATTACATTTATGCCTCCTAACAAACACTACGCATTTGCAAGGTAAGTAAACATGTATGCAGAATTACAGTAACAAATCATTGAAATAAAAATGTGCCATCATGGACAACCCAAGGATAGGTAGTCGTCAAAGACTCGAGAAAATAGGCTGACTCAAAAATAAAGTCAGAAAACTACAATCCAAAACTTACAGAATTCCCCCGAGAACCACACCAAATGGATTCTCATCTGCAGCCAAACCTATGGTAGCCAGCTGAAAAAGAAAGTAATGCTTAATGAAGTGATGAAGCAGTCTCCATTCTCCAATAAAGGAGCTTATTCAATGTGCTCACCTGGCTTTTGTCACCCCATTCACCAAAAAAAGTGATAGAGAATGCCTGCAGAATAAGGATGATAAAGGGAATCAAATTTAACCTAGTTCAGTGTTTAATTGCACAATGTATAAAGATACTACGATTATTAGTTTATCACCCAGATCAGTTTTCAACAACATACTGTATAGAGGTACCACCATTAATAGTTTATTACCTGTAGAAAGATAGGAGAGAAAAACTGAGATAAAAATGACCGCTGCTCCTTTTTAGTGGCATCATCAACCTGGGAAATGAGACATGGTATATACAATATCAGAACAGTAAATATATAGCATTTGAGAATTCTGCTTTATGTTAATATCATAATCAACTAGAGGTTGGCAATAAGTTGCATAAATTCTCATCGAGTCCTTAAAACACGAGTCATCCAAATTTCAAATTTTGGTCTTGAAGCTTTGCCTACAAGATGTTATGTGCCTTACCTGATCTGATATTGACAACTTATAAAGCAATTGATTTAAAATGGAGTTATTAAGAGCCTCTTTCTTGGATTATGTAGTAATAGTTGCAAACTCAAACTTCCAAGTACTAATCATGAGTTATAAAGTAAATAAAATGTACTCTATTAAATAAGTACGTAAGGGGTGTCATAGGTGGTATTTGGGTAGCTTACTCAGGGTTTATGAATCTAGTTCGTAACCTCCTATGAGCTTTTTTTTCACCTTATTTTCGTGAAGTTGTAAAAATAAGTCCTTTTTTGGCTTGTATCAGTAAGCTTCACAGTCAAACTTATAAATATGCTCTCTATTAAACAATATCTTATTGCATAAATGTTTAACTGTGTTGTTTACCCAAATGGGCCCATTTTATGAGATATGATCATGTACGCCTTAAAATCAAAAAGAGAATGACACGAGGACAGACAAAAATTAAGGAAATGAAAATTTTATAAAACAGATATTATCTTACCTTGTTGCTATTTTTTGCAGCTCCATTATTAGCCTTCCAATCTTTATCCTAATAACAGAACAAGGGTGCTATGAAGAAGACAATAAAAAGTCAACCTAAAATAAGAAATCGAAAATAGAGGTAAAAATATTAACCAATTTAGCTTCAACTTCAGCCAATTCTTCAGCCTCCCTGTCCATCAAATAAAATCATTAAGCACAAGTCAAAGATTCAAGCTTATTGTCAATAGAAAAGGGTGAGCAAGTTGATGTGATGGATAAATAATAATCACCCTTGTTCAAATAATGCATCTTTCAAGGACCAAAGCCCAAACACCAAGAATAACAATGTAGTAATGTGATGAGTCCAAGTACGGGAAATCTGCAGAATTATATGAATATCACTAAAGGCAGAAATCAAGGAAGAGTAATTTAGCCAAACATGAGTTAGATAAACACCCACTAACGCATATGTGCCAGATATCTATTCTCAATGCATACAACATATTAATCAATGAACTGATACCATGGCATTTCTTAAGAAATCTATAGGAATAAAAAAATAGTGATGAGAATTGTAAAGCGAGACCAGAATCAGAGAATACTCACCAGATTAGGAGCAGCCCAGCCAACAAGAGCAGACAGAATGGTCATCACCTAGAATTTTCAAAATTAACAAGGAATCATGAAACTCGAAAAGGAGGAAGAAGAAAGACCTATATCAGACAATAGACAAATTATCCAACCTTCAAAAAAGATAATACAGTGCAGTTAAAAATAAAGGAGAAACGAGAAAAGAAACTTACAATCAAAGATGATAAGCAACCTGATAAGACTAGACGCCGTGGGTGCCTCATAGCCAGTATCTTGAATAAGTATCATAATATGAAACAGTCAGAGTTCTAATTAATTTCTACTAGCAAGATTACAAAATACAAATATAAAGGTCTTTCCTCTTTGTGTGGAACTATGGAACGAGATAACAAATAAAAAACACTAATCATTTCTTCAAACACACTACACAAAAAATGGCTCCCACGTGAGTTTGCCGGTAACAGAGCAGTGAAGAATGTTTTACACAAATTCAATTAACAGAGGAAACAACTGAATACATATTTGAATATTCACAGATACTTGTTCAGTGCCTAGGCCAAATTCCAAACAATACACACACAACAGAACTACTCCATAAAAAGATAATAACAACAAACAGAAAATATTATGTCAGTTGGTTTCAGTCCAGAACACCACTCCAACCGTCCAGACAGGCTGGCCCACATAAACCAACCAATTAATCCGGTGCAGCTGATAACAAGATCTACCGACGAAATAGAAAACTGTAGAACAGGGCTAGAAAAAACACTCGAGAAAAGGTAGAAACTAACCGCAGCAGCGAAAAATGTTTTGTCGCCGATCTCCGAGAGAATAGTCATGGCCAGGGACTTCGTGAAACCCTAATGAAAAAAGGAATACAAAGAATACGATTAATGTTAATGAAATCAGAAATCGAGAGAAGATAATCTTGTATGACAATAAAAGGGAAAGCACCTGAACGATTGAGCTCATGTTGGCTGAGCGAAGAAGAAGGACTCGGAGAGAGAGAGAGAGATTGAAGACTGTGTTGTGTTGTTGGTTGAAGTGAAAGTCGCCTGAGACCGAAGCTAGAAGGAAGGTGACAAAAGCTCAGAGTGACATGTGCGGGTGAGTGCGTTTCTCTTTTAAAAAAAATGTATTTTCTGCAGAGCACGGAATTCAATTCCCTTCTCAGAATCTGGATAAAAAAAATTAAAAATAACCATAGCAGAAAGATGCTTCTCTTTTTACATTTTTTCTATTTCTACACATTGCGTTTTATTTAAGTTTGGACTCTGTTCAAAAGATGCCTTTTTCTTCCAAATTATAACAATTTTAAAATGATTACAAAGTTTTCGTGTGTTTTTTTAACACACTATATAAATTGATTTTAGCCTTACAAAATTTTGAAAAGTTTATTTTATTATTCTTATCGTCATAATTATTGAAAATAATGAAAGATTTTAATTACGTTGATTTTATGGTGAACAATAAATCGTCATAACAAAAACAAATAAATGCACCGCATAAACTATTTTTCGGCGGCACGCAGTTGCAAAGAGACATTTTATAACTACTTAAATAAATAATTTAGTCTTTTTTGTTTTGTGATTTTTTTCTGAAAAAAAAAATCAATGAATATGTGTGTTGTGTTATTTGTGTTGAGAGCATTCTGATAGAATAAGAATAAGAACAATGTGAAAAGAAAATAAAATTTAACATTTGATCATTGCATCCCAACGTAAATTATAATAAAAACTTTTTTTTTTTGCGTAAATTCAAAGTTCTATTAAATAACTTGTTTCTTAAATTGGGACAATTAAATAGTTTAAAATTTGCACATAATATTAACTAGGAAAGTTATAAATACAATATTTAGAGATATCATTTATGATCATCTTGTAATGAATATTTTAAGAATTATATTTAAGGTATTTTACAATTTGTTAACCATGTAAAAAAATTAGAGTGACATTGTACCAAATAAGCTAATTAAAAAATAGCAAAAAAAGGTATTGTGTCTTGTCTTCCATGTTTAACTTTTGAAGTTTATTTTAATGCTAAAAAACATAAAGTGTCTGTTTGCGTTTGGAAATGGTACTAACAAAGTAATGGATAATATTCAACCTCAAATCACCTTTTCTTGGTTCTCATACGTAGAGACATGAGGATCACAAAAATAAATTAGGGTACCGGGCTCAATAAAAACCATTTTTGGAAGCTTCTTCTCCTTTTTCATTTTCTTCAAAGTGAAGCATCCAAGTACTTGAACACCATTTTATACATAAGAGATAAAAAATATTAATACCACATTTAACCTAATCTCGATACGTTAAATTTATGATTTTCTTTATCTTATAGCGTTTAATTTATTATTGAAATTTTGAGTTACACTTTACACATTTTTTACCTAAAATTGTTAACACTTGGTTTTATTTTTTAGTTTGGACATGAAATCCTATTTCAAAATATCACTTTTATCTCCTTGTTACACAAATAAATAAATAAATCTTGGAAAATTAAATATCCATCTGAAAAATCAAGTTCCATGAGAAGCACGTTATTGCATGGGCATTAAACAATATAAGTGATGATGTAATTGGACACTCTTATGACCAAAACTAAAAGCTAACAACTACCATACACTGATATAGGACAATTGATTACCTTTCAATGGAAAGAGATGTTTGACATTTGGAAATTTTTAACCTCACTTTCTTTGTTTATTCCTTGAAAGTCGGAGATTGATTAATGACCAATTAGGTGAAGATGGAGAGAATAAACAAAAAATATCAATGAAATCGTTATTGTGTTCAAAGTACAAGTAATTAGACTCTTAATCCAACTTGTGTTTTTGCATTTCACATTTCTACTTGCATATCTCCTTCTAAAACAAATGAGAATCTAGGTTTCTTCTTTAGTGGCAAAGTTTAGAATTATTTGAGATGTTAAATATGTGTTTAGATAAATAGTCATTTAAATATTAAAATATTGATATATTTTACTTTTAGTATAATAAAAATACTTTTGTTTTGATATAATAATTCTGAGTGATTATCAATAAGATTGAACGCATATTTTATCTGTAGTAATGGTTATGTGTACTTGTTAAAAATTAATAATTTTAAATTTATAAAATAAAAAATAAATGATAAAAAATTATTTTTAAATTAGTCACAATAATTACAAAATAAACATGTATTCAATTATCTAAATCAATAGTCAAGTTGAAATCAAATTTTGGACTAACCCAATACTTGCCATGGACCGATGATCCCAATTGTTAGGCCCAAAATCAAACAAGCCTAGTATCACTTAAAACTAAAGCCTATACTAACACAGTAGGATCCGTGCGATTGACAAACAATTAAAAACACTTTAAAATTCAATAAATTTAGTCTATAAGTAAATTAACTTATGAAAGTTTTTAACTCATATAAACTAATTTATAAAACTTTTTTTAAAGTAGCTATAGGAAAAATTTACCATGCACCACCTTAAAAATCGGTCGCAGCAATCTGCAGTATTAGTTATTTCGTAATGGGACAAACTTTTACTTTGTAAAATCTTGATTCTTAGTTATAAACTATTAAATTAATTATTAATATTTTATTCATGATTTTCTTTTAAATAATCATTCTCTTTTTTTTAAATAGTTAGTTTTCAGGTTAACATTGTCTTGCTTGCAAAATAAAATCTATATGTCCGAATATAGTATGTGTTAACATCGTCTTTGTACAGAAGAAAATCTATGTGCTTAATTAAGCTGTCATAACCATCAATATTAGCATTTTCTTTCTATAAAAGAAAATATGGGTGCTCATATAGCTTACACTGAACATCATTACTGATATTGGCTTTGTGCAAAAGAAAGTTTGTGTTAAAATAGTCTGTATTAAGTGTTCGCTTACGTGCTAAATAGCACGCACTAGATATCAATGCTAACTTTGTTTTTGGGAAATAAATAAATAAAGATGCCCTCAATAACTTTTGTGATAACCTGATTGACTCTGAATTCCTACCCAATAGTTTATGTTAAACATCGGTGTCTTTTTGAAAAAAATAAAAACAAGAACATGTGTTTAACAATCTTTGTGTCGTAGTTACCTCTTGGCTTTTACTCAATAATTTCTGGTAAATGTTAATGCTAACATTTCCTTTGTGTTAAATAAAGATCTCTTAACCCTATCATAACACAAACAATTCGTACTAAGTGTCAAATTTGAATTTATTCATCTATAATTTGAACACTTTTAGATTATCTTGAATATTTGAATATGGGAGATTGTGATTCATCTGAGATAGCAAGTATTGAGTTTTAGATGAGTACAAGACGTTAACTGTATTTATGTTTATATATTGGGTTTGAGATTGTTGTGGATTGTAGAATTATCTTGTGATGGAAGCCAGCTGGACCAAGTCACAAAGAGTGAGATTCCTAGTGACACAATTATTGAGAGAAAGATTATTGCAGGTAGGTAACATCAGTTGTCTTATGGCGTAGACCAAGTAAGGAAAAATATAATTTGACAAAGTTTTATTAACAAATTTTTGACAAAGTACACGTGACAATACTTTAATGGATAAAATAAATGTTGACTTAGAAAAATAAAAAAATGTTTGGTGTGTGTTAAAAAACAAACTTTGTCAAACTTTATTAAGAAAATGTTTGTCAAATGATCAGAGTCCGACCAAGTCATAATCAAACTGTAACACTTTAAATATTTAACTTTTTAAGTAAAAAAAATTGTACCTTGACTAATCATTAAAGCTTTTGATGATAAATGTTCTGTCTGACATTTGATACAAACCCACTTAAAGATAAGAAATACATACGAAAGTACTTTCTATTTCCATAAAGTAATAGAGTGAATAATAATTCTAATTTTTCTATAAATCATTATGTTTACTAAATAAACACATAATGTATTTTAACTTAAATTTCTTTCCAATTTTAGCATGAACAACATATATATTGGTCTTCATGTCCTTTTAAATAAAAAATATGGTTACCAGTAGTGATTTAGAAAAGATTGGATATGAAATACTTTTGAGCAATGATATTGAAATTAATTACAATTTCAAATATTAAAGTTAATTTTAGTTTAAGTATGGATAGAAGTATATCTTGTAATTCTTACATAAGAAATCGCGATTATATTATTCACGATTTTATACTAATTTTTTGTTCATTTATTTATTTATTTTATGATTTAGATTATACAATTTAAGAAATAAAAAACTAAGGTCAAAATTTGGTTTATTCAGATCTTAATTCTGAACCAAAAGGAAAAAAACAGAGAATTTGACTTTCTAGAAATGAAATTTGTAGCTGCTCCCGTTAACATTGTTAGATCAGTAAATACTTATTTTTCAAAATTTATTACCAAATATTGTGTGTATATGGGAATTTATTCTGGCAATGTGTGGTAGTTGGAAAATTTTTACCTTTTTTCAGACCATTTCCCTCAATTTTACAGAAAAGTGAAAATTAAAACATATAATGGAAGCAGCCAAACCATGGCATTACAATCACATAAAGCGCGTGGTCGATAGAAACCCACCGAAAACACTGTTTATGAAAATGGAACTACACTGTGTTTGTATAAGAAGGCATAGAAAAAAAAATGTAAATAATGTTTAATATTTTTATTAATTACTAGACTAAAATTAGATACTACTTAATATATGTCAAATAAACAATGACCATATTTCTATCCAAATTTGTCCTTGACTGTAAAAAAAATATAGTAAATATTAGTATTAGTATACTGTACCATTGTTGAAACGCAAACCCTAGAAAATAAAATTAATCCTTTGTTCTTCACCCAAAACCATTGACTTGTCCCCTCGGAGGTTTCGCCTCATTTTCTTATGTTTACCAAATTCATAATTTATTCTACGTAGACAAGACAATGTTTCTTCTCCATTGCTCATAATGATGGATTCCCCGTCTTCCTCTTCATCCTCCTCCGAGTTCGTTTCCATAGCCACCGCCAATCAGGTACCTCAACTCCTTCCTGTTTTTAACTCTCTCAAATCAATCATTTTCGATGTATTTCTCTATCTACCTCGTCAATTCAGTGTTTAGGACTATTTTCTTAATCTGGGTACAGCCAGTTACACTCATTTGCCAACACACTGTAATAGCTGTGTTTGATGTACTTAATGCCTAAAAAGGATCACTTTGGAACTTGATTGTTGTGAATTGTGATAGAGTGCGGCCAGGAGCAGTGGAGAAGGGGTGGCTACGGAGCAGTCGCGGCGGTGGCACGACGTGTTCTGGTTAGGAATATTCTTAATCCATTTGATTGGGCTTGGGTTCCTTCTGGGGGTTCTTGGTCTAAATAGGTTCGAGAGAGAGAATAGACTTAACATTGACAAGTTTACCTCCCGGTTTTCTGAGAACCAATCCGGGTTGACTGAGACTTACTGGCCCCTTTATGCTGCTGCTGGTGGGGTTGGGACTGTTCTTGGATGGGGTTGGTTGTTGTTGTTGGGCTCCCAGGCAACTCAAATGATGAAGGTGTCTGTTCACATACTCACCACTTACCTTGCTGTGGTCAGTGTTTTGTGTTTCTGGACTGGCCAGATTTTCTGGGGGGTTGCTTTTGCCATTGGAGCTCTTCTGCAGTTCCTTTATGTCATATCAGTCATAGACAGGTATTGGCCTTTACATGTTTTATGTTGGTGTGGATTTCAGTTGTTTTCTTGTTACTCAAATTGTGGACCGTAATAGTGGTCACGGACTCGGTTCGATTAAGTAGGTGATTTGGAACTTGAATCTTGACTTTTGCTTATGGAGAAAACTTGGTTAAAGAGGGACAACTCACCATTAGATGAATAGGAGATTAATATCAGTAACTGACTGGAGATAATTATTGTAATCATACGTGTATCCGAAAATGTTGTGGGTTGTAGACTTGACCTTGAATGTTGATGTTTTTATTAATGGTGTGTTTGAGAAGCCGCTTTAAATCCCATCAAAATCTTTCAGTCACGTTTAATTTATCGGAATGTATGAAATGGCCGTTCAAAGTGGGAAACACACACGCACTAAGAATACTTGGCTAGTGTTTTGTTTTTTGGTATCAATTCACTGTTTGTTTAGAATCTAAAAATGAATGTGTTTACCGCCCTCATATAAGCAAATGGGACTGGATAGTAAGGTATTCTGAATATATTGGTTTATCTGATAGTCAACAATGCATCCTGCTTTAGCTTTCTTCTTTGTCCTATGCAGTGAATGTGGTGGTTGATTGACACATTTTGTAGGAGAATATCACTGTTATGCAATTTTGAATATATTCTCTCTGTTTGCCATTCAATCCCTACGGTTTCAACAGTCTCCAATCCCTGGAGATGCAAATAAGTAGCTGTTAACTTGTTATATTCAGTTTTTACAGAATTTTTCTTTGGGTGTCTTCAAAGATTAATGTTGCCAGCTTCTGATTTTGTGGTTAAGGTTTTTCTGCCGCTTCTGTTTAGCCTTTTGTGAAATTGGTTGAGTCCGTAAGATAGTTCATTGTGGCTTCTTTCCTTTTCCAGACTCCCATTTACGATGTTGATTCTGCAGAAGGCTGTGAAGATGATTTGGAATCTTCCTGAGGTTATGAGAGTGGCATATGTTTTTATGTTTGTTGTGCTTTTATGGATGGCCTTATGGTCATTTGGAGCAGCAGGTGTTGTGGCTTCAAGCATGGGTGATGGTGGACGCTGGTGGCTTCTTGTGGTGAGCTGGCAAGTTTTTTTCTTCATTCTGTCCTGTTCTTGTTCGAACTGGTTTTGGCATCAGATTACTAGACTTCCCGCATCTGATTATGCTGTTGTTGCAATTCATGTTTGCAGGTTCTCTCTGTGAGCTTGTTTTGGACAGGTGCAGTACTATGTAATACCGTGCATGTTATAGTGTCTGGGATGGTGTTTCTTGTTCTTTTTCATGGTGGTAGAGATGCAGCTTCAATTCCAGCTAACTCCTTAGTGAAATCTCTACAGTATGCTTTAACCACATCGTTTGGCAGCATTTGCTATGGTTCATTATTTACTGCAGCAATTAGGACACTACGATGGAAGGTAACCAATCGTTATGACCAATTTCTAGTTCATCTCTTCAATTTTATGGAGTTTTTTCTTGTTAATTTTTTCTTCTTTTAAAATTTTGTTTTGTCTTTCAGATACGGGGATTTCGGTCTAAGATTGGCAATAACGAGTGTTTACTTTGCCTTGTCGATTTCCTTTTCCATCTCGTGGAGACTCTTGTGCGTTTCTTTAACAAGTATGCCTATGTTCAGGTGCACTTCTGTGACCGTGTCATTAACTAGTCCTCTATATGACAATCAAATACAAGATTTGTGGATTTTCATTTAGTTAAACTGCTGGTATTATGTAGTAAGAATATGTAAAAGTGCCTGGAAATAGGTTCACTGCATTAAATTCAGTTTCAGCCACCCTGAAGTGAAAATCTCTTGTTGAGGATAGTAAAGGGACCAAAGCAGATTCAGTGCTTCCAAAGGAAATGTCATTGCCACTTTGTTGTCATATCTTAATTGTTTTTCAAAGTTAAGGATATAAAGGTTAAAAATGAATTAATAGAATAATTATTACTAGAATTTCAATTACTAAAAATTTAGAAAGATATGAAAAGCATTCCTTCTCTGTGAGCACTCTGCATTACAAGGGCACAAAAAGATTAGCATGGGTTGTTTAAAGCATCTGCCTGTTTTTCCATGATAATTAAGATATAGTGTACGGTCAAGTTGTGTTGAATGTATTGGTTCTTGAAAAACTTATTCTGGAATGTTTTTAATGGTAACCTCCCTTTCAGATTGCTGTTTATGGTAAAAGCTTTAACCGGTCAGCTAGAGATGCATGGGAGTTACTCCAGTCAACCGGGGTTGAAGCACTTGTGGCCTATGATTGTTCTGGTGCTGTGCTTCTAATGGGTACTATTTTTGGTGGTCTGATAACTGGAACTTGCTCTGGTATTTGGGCATGGGTTAAATGGAGTGACAGAATTATTATGATCGGATCCACTTCCATGCTGATGGGGATGGTATTGGTATGTTAAACAATTTCCTTGTTTAAAGCTTGCTCTTGGTGGGACTACCTGTGCTAAACTTTTTTTTTCTAAAATTGGTGAGGAACATTCAATGATTTTCCATATAACCAGTTATTATCAATTGGATTGCATCGGTATAATTGCTTCACACATGGGTTTTTCCATAAATCAAAAGGCTTGTAATGATGCTCTTATCATTTTCCTGAAACATGTTGACCATTAAAATTATTCAAACTACAATGTTGAATTTGCAGTTGTTTTTATATCTACGAATGACAGACAGCTAGATTAATGATGACATGTCTTGTATTCTACGTTCTGTTTGTCGTGTGTTGGCCATGAAATCCGGTCAAAGCTGTACATGGTTGAATGTGACTTAAAATATGCAATTATATTTCAGGTTGGATTGGCAATGGTCGTGGTGGAAAGTGCTGTTACATCCATATACATCTGCTATGCCGAGGACCCCTCATTAATTCAAAGATGGGACGCTGAATTTTTCAACCAAATGTCTGAGACACTTCATCAGCGACTTCAATATAGAAGTGCTCGAGCAAGGGAAGTTTTAACCCACGATCGATTCGATGACCTTGTACCCCAAAATGCACGTATCTGAGGGACCACAATTTTTTGTACTGCAACTTACGACAGTTTGTTTCTTCATTACATCATGTCAAAAACATATTTTTCATTTCATATTTTAAGATGAATTAGGAGGAATAGGAGAAAGTCCAAGGTTGCCTTGTGTATTTTGTATGGGAAAGGGGACAGAGAGACGTAACCGTACCTTGTGATTGTCCTGTCTGAAGGTGTATGAATTGATTTGTACAACTATAAACTACAAAACAATGTACAGTTTCTTTATTTTTGGCAAATAAAAATGGACATAGTAAGAGAATATCAATTTTGTTATCCTTATTTGCATTTCCCCTCCGTCTATGTAATTTAAAATCACAAATTTAGATGAAGAAAAAGTTAGTCAGAAGTATTTATTAAACTAATTGTCAGTACAACGTTGGGTAATAATTATAAATGGATTTATGGGCCCTGTTTTATGGACCTGTATCCATGAGAGTCGGTCCATGTATATGTACATAACAAAGAAGAAAATCACAGCCTGTGTTTGGTCTCATACAGTAATACATTTATAAAAACAAGATTTATATTTGATACATGATGGTATTTGGTTCAGAATTGAAATCATTTGGTACTTCTTAATTGCTGTAACCTTTTTATGTTTTGTTCATTTGAGTATAACATTTTTTCCTAAAACAATCAAAATGAGATAATTTTAAAAGATAAGAAGGTCAAAACTTCAAAGTACACTATTGTTTTTCAGATAAAAGGTTACAATAATAACCTGTAAGCAAAAACAAGTACAATTGTATGGGCGTGCCATTATTATCAGAATTGGGTGAGAAACCAAAGTCCTGTTTATAACAAAGCAGAATGAAACGATTATTCCTAATTACAGATTGTGGTCGAATTAGAAGAACTGAAATAGATATGTCTAGATTTTGTTGTACATTTTTGTTTTGGGTGAGAAGAGAAGGTACCCTGTACGCAAGACCTGCAACTTTCTGTGTAATGTTTGAATAGATGATAAGATTGATTGTACCAGTTTAGCATCACTTTCATTTATTTGTAACCAGTTTTGAATTTTCATATTTTTCGGTCTCTTTATTTCTTTTATGCAAATAAAAGGTGGTGTGTCTGACAGAAAAAGAGTTAGAAAGGATGCGTGATAGAGTGCAAATGGCGAATAAAATTCATTAATAGGGTTTCCAAATTTAGCTTTACGATTCTGATCCCATTTCAGTTCCACACTTCCAGGCTGAGCCTGATGCCAACGTTAGCGTAAAATGCACAAACTTGTTCTGACACACGCTCTAGCCTGAACCTACTACTCCTCCTCCTTGTAATTCTAACACTGCTTTTGTTTCTGTTTCTCCTTCTGCTTCACCCAAACCCATGCCCAACACCAAGAGGTTCCTTTCAAGCAAACATTTTACTTTATTTAACCTTACCTACCTCATTGCTACTCCTCTTTTTCCATCTTAGACCCACAAAACCAAAACCATTACTCTAATCTAATCCAATTTTCACTTTTTTTTCTCTCTATCAGTATCAATCATGCAGGTGAGTAGTGACATTACTATGGACAACTATGTGTTTATGAAATTACAGTTTGAATTTGATGCAGAGAGTAGAAAGCAAAATTACTTTGAACAGAGAAAGAAGGAATAATAAATGAGAGTGAGAAATGAGAAAAAAAGTTTGAAGGTTTAGTTTTGGTCTTACATGGCCTCAATCTCATCACCATCCCATCGATCTCAGCATGCACTCCTTCCCATAGCTATAACCTCGCTTTACGTGACATGCATATTAAATACTCTCTCAAACAAAACATATGAGATGCTCCAATAAATACAGCTCTTAACTTGGTACCCATTTATTCAGATTTTTAGTCATTTCAGGTTTTCAAAAACCTATTTTAACTTTTATGCTGCTTGTTTTTCAAATCAAATCCATTGTTTTAGTTTTTTATATTATATTATAAAAAACAAACAAATATTCTGTGCGTCAAGAACATACCAAGCATTTATTTAATAAGAATATAAGTAGGATAATTATACGAAGAATCTAAAATACACAGTTTATATTTATTATATTACTTGAATGCCGGTTTTTGCTACCCTTATCGATGTGGTATTCGAAATATCTATAACTATATATAAAGGGGATTCCCTCTTTTGTGTCCACATTTCATAATTCCAACTTTACCCTTTATAATTTAATTATTTATTAAATTTTTAAAAATTAATGGTTATTTGTATAAG
>Ga0099822_1000456_pt1 | contig 37474 bp, 17 predicted proteins | sample CowpeawhiteBW_FD_76839 | JGI IMG/M metagenome (GOLD analysis project Ga0099822, IMG submission 76839) | Root nodule microbial communities of legume samples collected from California USA - Cow pea white BW | ecosystem: Host-associated > Plants > Roots > Nodule | place: USA: California | collected... | reverse complement strand
TATATATATATATATATATATATATATATATATATATATATATATATATATATATATATATATATATATATATATATATATATATATATATATATATATATATATATATATATATATATATACCGATACAACTAACTTTTAAAATATAAATTAGAGTTAAAATAAATGTTAAATTACAATAAAAATCTATTATAATTTTTTAATAAATAATATAGATATATTTTAAAATAATAATATATTAAAATAAATAAATAAATAAATTTTATTTATTTATTTATTATTTTAATAATATTTTATTACAATATAAAATATAATGATTAATAAAACATTAAACTGATTAGTTCATTTATTATTTTTGTTAATTATTCATTTTTATAGTATAAAATGTGTATTATTGTAATAGTAAATTTTATTTTATTTATTATTTTAATATTTTATTTTGTTATAGTATATAATATACATTAATAAATATTTAATATTATAATTATTAGTAAAACTAATTTATACACCTTACTTTATTTGATCAATTATATTATTTATATTTATTATTATTTAGTGTCTAATCCATTATCGAAAAAAAGTATAATTGATTATATATAATCCTTACTCATAAATTTTGAGAAGAAAAATAATTATACTATATAAATTAATTATGAAAATATCCTTGGTAATATTTTAAGAAGAAGTATAAATTAAATTTAAAAAGAGAAAAACATTAATTTTGAAATAATTAATTAATGTAATGGAAACTTTTTAAAAATAACAATAATATTCTAAAATTATATATATATATATATATATATATATATATATATATATATATATATATATATATATATATATTTTTTAAAAATAGTATATGATTTGCAAATTTAAGGGTAAGCCCATCACCGAAAAACAAGTTAGAAATCTAAAAACAAGTTAAAATATGTAACCTATCCTACTACAGGGTGGATCAGCAGGCTGGCCCACTATTTTTTTAATTTTTATTTTATTTTTATTTATAAAATTGATTTATAGATATACTTATAAATAAATATTTATAGTATATTTAATCACATAAATATTTTCTAAGTTTTTAATTGATCAATTAATATCTTTACTCAGATAAGTTAAAATATTTACATGTTAAATTATTCTATTATAACTAAAAAATTAGAACTTAATTGGCAAATGTTAATAATTTAAATAATAATAGTATTGCATATTTACAATTATAAAAAAATATAATATAAATTTTATTTTTTGTAATTATTTTTAATTTTTTAAAATTTAAGAAACGGGCTAAGGGCGGGCTTGCCTGCCAGTTTGATGAGCCAGGCAGGTTGGGCCAAAAAGGGCTAGCGGGTTGAAAACACCAACCCATCCCGTCCTTTTCTTGATGGGCAGGCGGGCCAGCCCGACCAACTAGCCCGCTTTGACACTCTTAATTTAAAGGATTTACCTCCTCAACATTAACTTTTTGTATAATAAAAAAAGTTAAATATGTTTTTTGTCCCTTAACTTTAAGTGAAAATTGAAATTAGTCTCTCTTCGAAACTTTGGCCAAATTTAGTTCCCTACAAATGTGTGGATTTAATCATTTTAACAAAATTTTGTTAAGTTTATTTGAAATTTGAAATGAGTTTCTCAGCTAATATTAAAGCCGAAATGTGCCAAACAATGTAAACAACTCAAATGCTATCATGAAATACGTTTAAAATGTCAAATAAAATTAACAAAATTTGGTTAAAAGGACTAAATCCACATTTTTTTTAAGTTAAAAGACTAAATTTGACCAAATTTTTGAAGAGAGACTAATTCCAATATTCACTAAAAGTTAAGGGACAAAAAACATATTTAATCGTAATAAAAATGAAATGCATGTTATTGCAAATTTTCTACAAAGTAACAAAATGAATTCAATGTAGATCATTTGCATCGTGTAATTATTGATAGAATATTATCGAAAGTAATAAATCTATCAGTAAAATTAAATTTATCGAGGATTTGTCGATGAATTTTAAATTTTAATTTATCAAGGAAAACTCATGTCGGTAGAAAATTCGTTTGTAAAATTTGTAAGAAATGTTTGTTTGTAAATTACAACTATTATTATTATTGATAAATTTTTTCATAGGTAATTTATCATCACAATTACAGACGGCAAAGGTCGTCAAAATTATCTGTCAATAAATTACAATTCTTATTACTAACGGATATTTTCAACGGTATCTTAACATCACAACTATTGATGACCCCATTCCATCAATAAATTGTCGGCACTTTAGGCAGCAAAATTTCCCACCTAATCTGATGGGGTATTTTTATAACGGGATATGGGTGAGAATAATAAGAGAAGAAGGGGAGGAGGAGGAGATGACACAACAATGGTAATGGTGGTGGCTTGGTGGTGACACAAAGGCTCGCTAATGACACGAGCCAGTAATGCATGTCGATGATCGTCAGTGAATTGCCAATGGTTTTCAGAGTTAAAGGAGGAAATGGAGGAAGAGGAAAGGGAAATAGGAAGACAAATAAGAGGAGAGGATAAGACCTCAAAGGATGAAAATGACCTAGAGGTGGTGACGGTTGCATGGTGGTCCGACGGTGGCGAGGAGAAAAAAGATGATAAAATAAAGAAAAAAGAAGAGGAAAAGGGGAAAAAAGAAAGAGGCCAAATCGTGCCTTTACGTACGAATTTGTGATTGTCGGTACCTAACAACAGATTTCTACATTTGTCTGTACAATTTACCAATAACGCTTTATTGAAAAATATCGAAAATTATGTTGAAAGAAGTAAGAATGAAAGTGTTATATTGTTTTTAAATTGTCAGTTCTAATAGCTTAAAATTGTCAATTTTAAAATTTCTCACTTTTAAATTTAATAATGTTAAAGTTGTTGATAATCATGTAAAGTTATTGCATTTTAAGTACAATTGTTTCTCAAAATCACACTACAAGGAATCATAAACGCAAGTTCTTCCAAAATTTTCTTCACCGATCATAAACCTGCAATATCATGAATCATGTCCTTTAAATGATTGTCCATCTCTTCTTCTAAATTTTTGTTGTTCCTAACTAAATAGCAAGGTCTAATATTTCTTCGTGTTAAGTTCATATTGTATAACTCTTTACTATATCAAAGATAATCAGGTGATCACACATCTTCCTCAAATCCTCACTTATTTGATTTAGACAATGAACGCAAGGACAACAATATCTCTCGTTCATAGGTTTTTCGTTTCGGCAAGCAAATTGCAAGAACTTATTGACTCCCTTTTCATACCCTAACATGATCTGCATTAATCCAACTTTAGTCAATAACTACATATGCTACAAACTACATCATCATTAAGTATGCAATGTGTTATTCTCACTTGCGTAATTAAAGGTAAGGCTCTTCTGAAAAAAAAATTACATAATTCACTAATAGGTACAAATAAAGTCCATTATCTTAAATTTGATAAAATTCTAGTAGCATTTCGCATTGGTTTCCAAAGTGTAAGAAATGAAAGTTTTAGCAAAGCACCATGGTCATGTATCAAGAGAATAATACAAAATGATTTCAATTGAAATTTCACCAAATTTAAGTATAGACTTAGAATATGTATGTATTAACCAATTATAAAAATTATTTTGCCAAGTTGTCCAATCGAATGATTCAAGATTTAATACAAATTATTAACCTTTAATCATTTACAATAAAACTAAAATGAGAATTAAAGTTTGCTTAATGCGTGCATGAATAGGATACTTAAAATAAATGAAATTAATAAAACTAAATCAAATAGAATCACCTGAAACATATTCAATACATCTTACTCATATAGTAATGTAAACTACATTTTATAAAATTTCTATAATTTGATCCCTATCATTTTAAATAAAGTAAGGACTAAAATATTAACTCACTTCGAGTCACTAAAATAAGTAATTAGTCTCTACAACTTTTATTTTTTTCTAAATTTCAAATTATAATTTACTCATCATATAATATTATTCTCTCCTTAAAAAGGTTTCATTTTAATAATCAAATTTAACAAACTAATTATCAAAATATAATTTAAATAAAAATTACACCAACAAACAAATTCAATAGAGACATTCATGTGTCATCATAATTGAAATCTCCAATGACACACTTGGACCTACAAAAACTTTAATCTAATTAAAGAAAAACATCAACCATGACAAAAGACTCTCACCAATAGTGGTAGATCTTTACCGATAATTTTGGCAAAACCAAAATAATATAATCAAACTTTATATATTTAATCATTGTCACTAGTAAAACAAAAATAAACAATTGAATCATCAATATCATGCTTCAAAATAGGTGAAGAAATTGAATTATTATTGTTTTCATCTTCATACCACCCCTACACACTAACTAATTCAAATTCGTAAAACGACCTTTAACACCTTTCAAAACATGCACAAACAGAATCGTTAGAGAAAGAAATGAGATGGAAGGGATCACGAGGAAGAAGATAGTTGAGAGCCCTAATTTAAATGATTGTACATCGAACTCAGAACATGCCAACATAAACAAGTTCCACTTATTTACAAAAATGTCACCAAACATTTTTTTTTCTGTTGCTTTTCTCTAAGTTCATGTAAAGCATGTGACATAGAATACTAATTTTGCACTAGTGAACCAACTAGGTTTTAAGTTATTTAAAGTTGTTTGTGATTTAAAACAAGTTTCCAAAGTTTGGTATTAGTGTATAGGCTCTTTTGTCATTAAAAATGGTTTTACTCATGTGAAAGTAGACACTACCTTTTATCAAAGAAATCACTCTATTTTTTTTAATAGTTGTTCAAATTTATGTTTATGTTATAATCTTTGAGCTACTATAATGAATATCATTGTGAGAAATTATCCCAAAATAGAACAAATTTGAAATGAGGACGATGGCAGAACATAAATTATTTTTAGATTTTTAGATTAAACAAGTAGACTTGATAGTAAGGATGAAAAATGGATCATGACCTGCATGTTAGCACACCATCCACCCAAAACAATTAAGGTTGGATTGAAATTTTCATCCCGCCAACCCATTTTGGCTTGGTCTGCCTAGCCTGTCAAATTGGCAATTTGAAGACAGGGCAGGCGGGATAGTCCACTAGCCTTTTTTTTTAAATTAAAAATATAAATATAAAATAATTTGAAAGATTAAATGTTCTATATTATAAGATGTAAATATGTAAAAATATTGTAACTTAAATTATTACTATTGTTAGGTGAAAAATGGCAAGTGCACTGATCGCACGTAACAAGTAATAAATATTGTTATCTCCGTAGGGACTTGTGCAATACATGACAAATCTCACAATTCACAATTTAAATAGACAACAAAGCTCACAAACACACAAAGAAACTTTTTTTGGTATTTTATCAAACAATTTGTGTGCCACAGAAATTTAACATAGATTATATACAATTGTCAAGACTAGATTTCATTCACTTTATTCTCATGCATTCACAAACATCTCAATTCAAATCTCAAGTCAAAATCAACTCACAAGAATACTCAAATCTTATTCCTAGTGACTTTGAGTCTATGATAACTCATCAAGTTCCAATTCCTTGAATCCTCAACCAGTGAAATCATGCATTAAGTTCAAGAGTCTTAAGATTACTAATGAATCATGTTCTATCTCTATATATAAGCTCCATTAGGCATTCAATTTCAGTTCTAGGTTCAAAAGACATTTTCCAACACCTCAAGAACCACAAATCATGCATGGGTGGCCAAACCAAAACAAGCATTAAGCATGGAAATCAAATACTAACATAGAAATGGAAAAGCATATGGATTAACATCACACAATACACAAGAATTCAGTTCATTACATCTAATCTCAACAAATTGGTTTAGCTCTCCATGGTGGAGAACCTAGGTTTTACAAATTAGAGAGATGGGGAAGAAAGGGAAACCAAAGAGAAGATGCAAGGCCTCTCCCAAGGTTCTTGGTTGTTGCTTCATGCTCCAATTATGCCTCCCCTTCGCATTAACACCTCCAATTCGTAGATCCTCTCTCTCATCAACCCCAAAAAGGGGAAACACCATGGATGAAGATTGAAGACCCAAAGAGGAGTGGGAGAGCTTCCCAGCATCCTAATCAACCTCCAAGAGCCTCTCTTAGTCGCTCTAGGTGAAGAGAAGTCGTGGGAGGAAGAAAAGATCTTGAACCTTCGTGAGAAAACATGTTTAAATACCCATTTTCAACCTATCAGTGTCGTTACCGCCGGGCACTATTAGTAAAATTGCGAAACTGAAAATTCTTGAGAGTCACCGCCTGGCAAGCATGTCTCCACCGCTCGACGGCAAGTTTTACGAATTGAATGCCGCTCAGCCTCACTTTTTCACCACTTAGCCTTGTTGGCGCTCAACCTCATTTTCCACCCCTCAGCCTTGTGGCGCTCAACCTCATTTTCCACTGCTCAACCTTGTGTAGTTTGACAACATTTTGTATTTGAAGCATTGGACGTGATTCCTTGGTGTCTAGCATGACTATTTGGCTCAAAATCAAACTTTTGTTTTCCAAAACATGCTCCCTTAGGTTCTTGCTTGTTTTTATCCACTAGGATTGCTCCGTATTCATTTATTTACACACTTAAAAGAGAGATTAGAATTAAAACAAGCATAAAATAGCTAAAACACAAAATAATACAAAACACACTAAACTTGAGAAGATAACAAGATAAAAGTTAGGAAACACTTGATTTATTTATGACAATAAACACACAAAAAGAGGTAAAAATGGACCTTATCAACTACTTACAAATTAAGTTTTAATTATTAGTTATAATATAGTAATTTAACATTTTTGTCTAATTAATTTTTAATAAACAATTAAAAAGCTTAGGAAATATTTATAATACATATAATATATTATTAAATATTTACAATACATATATATATATATATATTTTGTAAACATAAAAAAATTATAAAGTTTTAAAAAAGAATAAAAACTTAAAACAATAGTGGGTAAGCTCGTCAGCCCACCCTTTGGTGGGTCGAGTCTCAAATTATAGTCAGTTTTGTTATGATGGACTAGCCCGAGTTGATCCATTTTCAACCGGCTAATAACTAGTCGGTCCAAAGCGGGTTGGACTAGCCTATTTTGCCACTCCTATTTGATAGTACTAAAATTTAGACATTTAAACTACCCAAATTATATGTTATATCTAACTTCATAGATGAAATATTGTCTTGACATGTTTGATGAAAATATTATAATTGATGAATAATAATTCAAATAACACAAATAAATTTAGTCTTAGGAATTTTTTTATTTAGGTTAGGAATCTTTGAATGTTTTCAATTTAAAGATATTAAAGCTTTAAACATGGAATATAAATAATTTCTTTTCGTTGATAATATTTTTATAATACGTTTTAGCGAACATATTAAAGTATATGAATACTTACATTCCATATATGGTATTAAAATGACAAAAGATTATAAAAATTATTAAAAATAGGCCACATACACGAGAAGGGAACGTTAAATTGTGTACATGAATTTCTTATAATGTTCGTGATGTATCATTTGATGTTCAAAATCTAGTTTCTTTTGATGTACACAATGATTTAATTCTTTTATAGGTTGTTATTGAACACAACAATGTTTTTACAAGGCTTTTAAGGACTTGTGATTAGGTTTTAGTAGTGTTTCAACACTTTAAATTCGTTCATTGCTTCTCCTTGAAAGGTAGCTTTATATAGAGCATAAAAGAAAGAGTTGTTGGAAATCTTTTCGTAGTTGTTGAGAACTTCAAACTCATATAATTGTCTTCATGCATATGAATGAGTAAGGACATTGAGGTGTAATGAATGCTCTTTGTAACATTCCGTCCGGATATTACGAATTTAATTAATAAATCAAAGAAATAATAAATAAACTTCATTTATTATTTATCGTTTTCCAAAAACGCAGGAAATTTAAAACTTTATTACACTGATAAAACCAACTTTTATAAACACAATACATTATCAAAAAAATCTCCTTATAAGCCGAGTTCTATAATTGAAATGATTACAATAAAATCCTTAAAACTCATTAAATGATAAAATGTTGCCACAAAGTTTCCCAACTAGCCCACACTCCGGCTTTAAGCTCCACCAAAACCACCTGCAACAATATTTGCTCCTGTGTACCACGTACACGATCATCGCCAAACACACGCAGATAGGGTGAGCTAAAGGAATATAAACATATGCAACAATTTATATAACAAAACACACACATTATAGGAACTCCATCCTTTGGTATCATCATCCATGGCCACCACCATGTAATCCATGTTCTACGTCTTTGGTTCATAATCTCAAGCCATCGTTGTTGTCCAACCTACAAGCCACCACTTGTAGAACACATGTGGGAACACTCGCTATTTTGAGCCATAACTCAAAGAATGCCCGTATTACCCTCCATCCTGAGCCACAACTCCAGGAATACTCCAACATCTAACCCTTGAGATATCGCCCAAAGTCTCGTGGACCACGCACATCCAAAGCAAGCAAAACACAATGTCTGCTTCATCAAAAATCACTTGGCGCTCCACACGAGTGGCCAAGCGCAAAAGGCTTCTAGATTGTCTGGCGGGGGACACGTGCCGCCAAGTGCCAAGCGCCTCTAATGCTATTGTTTCTACAAGTATCGCCTGGCGGGACAACCCTTATCGCCAAGCACCACATGCTTCAATTATCTACTGGTTTTGTAGCTATCGCTTGGCGGTCAAACATCACCGCCAGGTGCTACACCAGTACTTGTGCAATACTGGTTTTTCAACACCCAGAACAAGTAAAAACAATCCATTCACATTTCATATATATATGAATGACGCATGCTCAAACAAATATAAGTAGCAACACTCTAACAATTTAAGCACATGATCCCATGCACCAATGCAAATTAATATTGACACACATGCATTCACCAATAACCAATTCTCAACATGTGACTAACCCAAAGGGACATTCAAATTGATAGAGACTTACCACATAACCCAATCATGCTTCATTATAAGTTACTTGAAATTATCAAGAGCTTATTCATGTATTCTAAAAACTCCAAAATCAACAATATTGAGTAACGTATATCCCTAGCTACTGACCTCCAAATCAAAGTGAAGAACTACATGTTATGGACCACTTGTCAAAATTTCACATAAATCGGACGGTTAACGAACTAGGAAATGCAGTTTTACGAAAACTGCGCAAACCAGAAAAATGGTGGCGCCTAGCGCCCAAAAGTGAGGAAGGTGGCGCCTGGCGGGACTATACGAGCGCCAGGCAGTTCCTGTTTCGTGAGAAATACGAAAAACATTGTTTTTCGTGAATCAAAGCACCATGCATCACTAGTATGGCGCCTGGCGGTCAAATGGGTGCCGCTAGGCGGTTCCTGCTGTTCCAGGAACCCAGAAATTTCCTCAACACCTACAACTCTGATTCCCTTCGATTCTAGACTCCATACTCATAGCACAAGTGTTTAGGTTTGCAATTTATTTCATACAACTTCCAATCACCCGAAATTCAGTTAATTTACCCTATTTAATTTAGTCAAACTAAATTCCCAAATTCACAACCCTAACATGACGTCTATGACATATAATCATTCTCACACAGTTAGAGTACCATTTTTCCCCTATCAAAATCATTACAAAACATCCAGAGCATCAAAATTGAACCAAAATTGGTTCGCGCCGCTTGGCGGGTGTTCATCACCGCCAGGCAGTTCATTAGAAACCCAAAAACTGAGTTTTTATGCTTGCGTCGCCTGGCGGCCAGAGTCATGTCGCCAGGCGGTTCCTCTTCAGGAACCCAGAAATTTTGCAAAACTGTGTGTGACGCTGGCGACTTTGAAGGCCCGCCAGGCAGTTTCTGAAAAATTTCCAAAAACCCATAATTACGAGTTTAACAGAGGAAAAATATGCATTTTTATACAAACACAACTGCAATATATCACAACCAATTAAAGTTACGGGTTCAGCTCCCCTAACCTGGATTCCTTCACTCTCATGGTTTTCTAGCCCCCTTGGCTGCTAGGGCTTCCTTGCTCTTTCACCTTCATGCCAAAGGAAATTTTGGCAAAAAGAAAGTTTAATTTGGTTCCACCAAGGTTCGAACCCAAAACCATTCCAATATGAAATTCCAATATGAAATCAAAGCACAACCATTCAACAAATTCATGTTTAATGATAATTCTTATAATTCTATAATTATATTACCACTCAACATGATCAAGCATAATTATTAAAAATAATTATAAATTAAATAGCACATAAATGGCACCTGTATTTCCTTATAGGTTTTCTCTCTTGATGGGGATTGAGAGAAAGGAACAAGAATATAAACTTACGTTCTATGTGTGCTCTCAGAAGGGAACCATGACCCTTTAAATAACCTAATTAGGTTAATTACTTTAAGATTCAATATTTCTAATTTGGCCCCTCATAAAATTAGAAATCACTTTATGGTCTTTACACAGTTTTTATTTTCATAACGGATGCCTTTAGCCAAAACATTAATTTAGTCAGATTACTTTATTATTTAGCTTAATAAATAATGACTCTAACACATTTAAATACGTATCATATATATGTATCATATATATATGTAAGACCCAAAATTACCGGCACATAGTATATATTTTAATCTACTCAATTACAGCTCACCTAATGCAGAAGATGATTTATACATTTCAACCAATTTCATCCGGGTTTTTAATTCATCCACTTCCACAATTTCTTCGTTCACCCCACAAGTTTTTGAATGACCACTTTGTCTTTTGAAAAAGTGACTTCCGGATTACATACCATGGAAGCTTTACGAAAGAAGCTTTCTGGAATTCCCATAACAATATTTTCAGAATAAAATTTTTGGAACAGAATTTTCAGAATAAAATTTACAAAAGATGATTTCCGAAAGGTGTGAAATGTGTTTGGAATAAATTTTCCAGAATGAGATTTTCGAAAAAAAAAATAACTTTTCTGAAACTCATAAAATATCTTTCAAAATAATTTTATTAGAATTTTGAAAAAATTTCTAAAACAAAAAATATATTTCGAAAAAGACTTTCCAGAACAATTTTTTTTTCTGTATTTTCTCTCTTATTCTTTCTGTCCAACGCCCTTCCTTCTTCTCCCTCTCCAGCAGCAAGGCAGCAGTGACGCTGGTGGAAGCAGCAGCAACGGTGGTGTGGTGTGTGATGTAGTCATGAAGGGTGTTTGAATTTTTTCTTAGTATTGTGGGGTTTAGTTAGTAATTGTGGTGGTGCAGAAAGCAATTATGATTCATCCGAAAGAGGAAACAAAACTCAGTCCAGCAATCTTAGCCCAGTTAAGGAAGAAAATGAGACAAATGCTTCCTGTATTCAATCAAACTTCTTGGTGCACCCTATCAAATGTGTGAATTGACAAAAATGAACTTTTAACTTCTTTTAATTTAATCCTAGAATTTTAGCCCCTTCTTTTTCACCTGTTCAGTACACACATCACCCATAGAACCATTTTTTTTATCAAAGAAGACAATTGTGATAAACGTGAGTTTGTTTTCATCACCGGAGAGTTTGGAAAGTGATGTTCTTTTTCATTTTTTCCGTTTGCAAAATGGATAATCTAGAAAGCCACTAGAATGCGTAACGGAGGATAGGGAAGGTGCAGTCGTGTAATACATAAACTACAAATGGTATCCGAAATTTTGTGGCGGAAAAAACTTTCTTCAATATGTTTTCAAAATGCTGATTCCAAAAAGTGTCAGATTATATCAACAAATTTCGTAATAGACAATTTTTCACGCACAAAACCCTCACCGTGTCTCCTTCTTAGAGACAAATTTGTAATAATCCCAAGGACAAAAGTGAAATTAAATAAAATAATAGGATTCAGGAAGAAAATTACGGAGATGTTAGATAGAGTGTTTATCACTAGACTTAAAATTATAACTTAAGCTGTCACTAGTCATTTTGGTTCTATTATGAATTGTTGGATCGAAAATTTATTACTAGACCAAAAATTATAATTAATAGTCAGGACGAAACACTTCTTACTTAAGAGTATAACTGCTTAAGTTTCATGATTCGATTGTGACTTTTTTTTGGCCTCCTTTACAAGACAATTAATATCAATTACAATGGAGATGAAAAAAACAATTCCAAAAGAATGATTTTCATATATTCTTACTAATGAGGAAATAAACTTGTAACCTTTGTCTAATCAACATAATGGTTTAATCAAACAAACTTGTAACCTTTACCACCGAGGAAGAACATTGTAATATAGCAATCATTCTCGTCTAAGATTATGAGTTTAATCTCTTCTGGATGAGTTTAAAAGAGACTAATAAGTGTACGTAAAATTTGTTATTTCAGTTTGCTTTGTTAATATTAGGGTGATCATGGATTAGATTTTTAATGATCCAATCCACATTCATTTTAGATCCAAATAATTATATCATATTTTTGATTAAAATTCATTTTTTTTAACAAAACTAGTTTGAATTTTTTTTAAATCCAGATCCAAATATTTGGATCAAGATTTAAATCCAGTCCAAATATTTGGATCAAGTTCAAGATCCATAATCCATTTTTTATATAAAAAAATTAAATTGATTTTTCTAAAACTTGTGTCCTCTGACACAACTCAGTTTGTCTGGGTTGTCAAGCCCGCTTAGCCCGTTTGTGTCTTTAGGCTCGCTTGGTCCGTACAGGTCATCGAGCAAGGTCTGTTCAAATCTGAATTTAGCCTAGTCCATCTCAACCTTTAGCCTAATCCAACTAAAAATTTAAATTGAAAATTTGAATTGGATTTTTTTGATTATCTATATTTGAAAATCTTGATTTAGAGAATGAATATCCAATTCATAAAATATATAAAATATAGACTAGATTGAAATCCAGATCCATTAAAATGAATTGAATTTTTAATAAAATAGATTTTAAATAGATTGAATTAGAACAAAAGTAGATCGGATCAAGAAAATTAAATTTTTTGTCGACTCCCGTGTTAATATACGACTCTATAATGACCTCTTTATTCACGTTGGATAATAATGACAAATATTTTCACTTTCTCTTTTAAACATTTTGTTAATTAAAGGAACTAGCATTTTACATTAACCTACCAACAAGGAAATTATTTTCAACATTTTATCTCAAACTCGTTCTTAAACCAACTTTAATGGGATAAAACACTTTCAAAATAATTTTGAAACTAAATTAGAAAAATAATTAAACACCATGATGATAAGTTATTACAATAATACAATTGTAAAATTATTTGTAAGTTTTTCTCCCTTTTTTTTCATTTTATGTCTTCATTTATATATTTTAAATAGCTAAAAAATAACTTAACCAAGTTCACTGCTACAGAAGAAAGAACGAGATCTGAAGAGAGTGATTATCCAATAGTTTGACACCTATATATACACTTAAGTACTCCTAACTCTTAAACAAAAATAGTTAAAACAAATTATAAGAAACAGGTGAAATGGAGAAGTAATGACCGTCACAAAATGATCAACTACATGAAATATTGGACTACCCTGCATTTTCTTTATAAAGTAACATCATTAGGACTTTGTTGTAAATAGTGAGTTATTAAGATAAAAATATTTTTAATATCTCCATAATTATTAACAACATTAATCAAAGATATCACTACGATCCTTGACTAGCAAAGATTCATCACTCTCCATCAAACCTTACATGCAAACACATCATTCCCATGCAAACAACCCAAAGTAAAGGAGCAACGAGATACTTACTCTAAAAATATTTGTATCGGGAGTGTCTTCTACTATGTGCTATATCTTCACTATGGCATAACTCTGATTTTGAAAAGGATGAATAATCAACTCATTATCTTAGAGTGAAAACAAAAAATGTTTGACTATATAATACTTTTTGTTAAATAAAGTTTATATAGTTACATTTTTCTATTTATAAGATTTTTAACTATAAAATATTTATGTTTCATCTCACTTTTACCACTTCAACTCTTAAAATGATTTACTCAATCCTTGCAATTAATCCACTGAGGTGTCTTTCAACATAATCATAATCATGCAAACATTAAAATCCCTCAATGTTAGAAATATGAGTTCATGAGGAGAGGGTGAATTGAATGATAAAAAATTTTGTCTATTGAATGGATAATTTTCTTTGACACTAGATAATCTTTAAAAAAAATCCTAAGAAACTAAATAGAAAATAATTCTAGCCTGGATAAATAATTTCAATAATATCAATTGAAAAAAACATTCTCAAAAACATGAACTAAAAAAATTATAACTTTCATAAATCTAAAAGTATTCTCAATGTCACTAATAAAAAGTCCTAATTAGCATTAACTAAAAGTTAGTACAGTTATATTGATCAAGAATAATATTAATTGAGAACAAAATCTATTGGATTGAAAATAATATTTGTGAGTATTAACCGGAAAAAAAAATATATAAAAAATGGCATTTTAGAAATGATAGTTGTCTAAAAATAGTGAGACTCAATTATTTTAATATTAAAATGTTTAAGTATAAATATAATTGTTATATAAGATTTTCATTATTTTAAAACACATTCTCTCTAGAAATCACTTTTATAGAATTCTCTGACTTTTCTCTAAGAGATTTTCCTCTCTAGTCATCTGATTGAAGAATCGAGACCGAGGAGTGATCTTCGCGGCGAGCTCTTCAATTTGGACTGATTAATTTCTCCATTTGTGTAAGTTAATTTTCTACCCCTTTTCTCAATCCAATTTATTTTTCCCTTACATGCAATCTTTCTTTTGGTTGCATGTGTCGTTTAAATCATTAGTATGAGTCTCTGCTAATCAGTGATCATCACAATATGTCCTGATCGTTCTTGTGATATTTCTATGTGTAGATAGAGCATCTTGTAAGTTAGAGGTGTTTGTCATTTATAGGGTCGTATAAGCTGGATAACAGGTAAGGGAAACTAATTACATTGTTCTAAAGTTATATACATGTTTGACTTACTTATTGAATTATTGTACTGTGATTTGCTAGCATGATTGGGTTGTGTGATGAGTTTTACCTATTGAATTTGAGGTTAAATCCTCAAATTTACATAATTTGGGTTGTATGATTAGATTCTAAAATGTTGTATGACTAGTACTACAAATGTGATAAATTGAGTTGATAAATGTTGTGAAATTGTATTTGGTATGTTTTGGCATCTATGAAGGTTCATGAGTTGTTTAGACTTGATTGGGAAGGCATAATTATGCATAATCATGTTCAGCATAATTTTGTAGACTCGTTGGTCGAGGGATAGCTCGCTCAACGAATCCAAAGCCAAAGGTTCAATGAATTGGGAGTCGCTAATCCAATCTAAAGTCAAGGGCTCACTGACTTAAGAGTCGTTGGTCAAGTACCTGCTCGCTCAACAAATCTAAAGTCAGAGAGTTTACTAACTTTGTAATCATTGGTCGAGAACACCCTCGTTGAGCGAATTCAAGAAAGATTTTCCATCCTGGAGTCCTAATGATACACTTGTTGAGCGAGCCATCTGGTCGCTAGACGAGTGGACATCTGTGCGCTTTTCGCCTAACAAGAAGATGGTTTCGCTGAGCGAGTGGATCAAAACATGAGTAGTTGTTAGATGATCAATTTTAGAGGCTTTGGGATTTCTATGAATGATTGCTTAAGAAATGATTGGTACATGAGATCTAATTGAGATTTGTTGATACTAAATCAAGGAGAATTATGGTGAATTATAGTAGTGTATGCATTGATGTAGGGATACAGTTGGAAGTTATCTTAGGATGACCTAAAGATTGTTTGTTTGTCATGTCTTACTAGTTATTCAAGTTTAGTATAGTTTATTTATAAAACCATAAATATTTGATAATATTTGTAAAAAAATATTTGATTTAAAATATAATTACAATAGAATTTAATTTAAAAGAAATATTTGATAATATTAGTAAAAACAAATGATATTGAGCTAACTATGTTCCGATCTCAATTAAAGTAATAATGTTCAAGACAAGTTAACAATATTCCAACAAACTCAAATCAAAATAAGAATATTAAAAAACATGAATTTCAAAGAGGAAAAGACACCAAGAATTTGAAACAATAATTTGTTTAAGTAAAATTTATAATTTTCTCAATAATCAAAATACTTTCACAAACTTTAAAATTTTTCTATAAAAATAACACATTGCAAATTTTGAATAAAAAATTATATGGAAAATTTTCTCATTAAAATTTATTAAGATTTAGTCTTCTATCTTTTGAATTAATTAAAATATGACATAAATATCTTATCTCGAACAGTTTCCACAACATACTTTTTGTACTTTTTGGTCGGGTGAAATTCATCATAAATTTGTTTAGTAATAATACTTAAAATTCGAAAGAAAAAGTACTTGATTGATCATTGGGTGATCTACATGTACTGCACGCAAACATCACAAATAATTCAGACTATCCCATGCTGCATGCTGAGAGGAAACTATTTCAAAATAGAATAACCATGTATGGGCACCAAAAAAGTGCATTATCACCTTATATACACTTAAAAGAAAAAAAAAAAGAGATAAATTTATAGTATGTGACATGATAAAAAAAAAATATATATATAATAAATATAAACAAAATCAAAGTCTCCATATAACCAAATAATCAAATGAATCCCATATATCAACCATGGAAAGCACCACAACAAAATCCACATGGTAGACTTCCTACCACTATTGATCTTCCCCTGTTGTCGTGTGTGTGCAGACAATTGGTTTTCCATGTTTGAAAATATCAAATAACAAGAATCAAGCATCACCCTTTTGGCAAAAAAACCGCACCCTCTTCCAAAACAAGCTCCTTCATGTCCCAATAATCATCAAAAGCATCATGTCCTACTAGGAAATGGATCTGTCGGACTATTGTTTGACAAATATTTGACGACAGTGCACGAAAGAGCTCTTTCAGGCTAAAGTAAACTACATAGTCAATTTCTTATTCATGTGAATCCTAAGTAAACACCAAAGTTTGTACATTCAAGAGTTAGGTTATAAAACATAATTCAAATTAACTAAAACTGAAACCAAATCAACCTACTTCTACATTATATATTTCACATGCTTTTATTTATATACCAAAAAGGAAAAAAGGAAAAAACTTGTTATCTAAGCAAATAACTAAACGTTGTTGTTGGTATCACCATCAACTTTTTTTTGACTGAGAAAACATCTCCGGTAAAAAATTCTCCGCGCCACCCTCACGGTGGCCGTGGCTGGTGGTTCCGTCGGTCTCCAAGAACTGAACCCTCCTCCTCAAGTCACCCAATTGCTTTTCCATGAACAAAAGTTTCTCTTTCAGCGTCAAATTCTCTTCTTCGAGGTGAGCAAGATGCGAGTCCTGTTCATCAACCCTTTTGTCCAAGTTCTGTTCCTCGCCGGAATTAGCGTTCACCATCTCGAACCTCCCAGCGCCGGAGCTTTCGCCGGAGTCGACTTTTCCGGGCCGGAGCCGGATCAGGCCCTTCATAGAGCCGTATCCGTTGAAGCCCCACTGCTCCTCCTCCGCCCTCTCGTGGAACTTCGCCGGCGACAGCGATCCTGCCGGCGAAATCAGCGGCGCGATGCCGCCGGAATTCTTCGCCCGGATTATGAACGACGTCGTGTTGAGCGGCGCTAACGGCGGCGTGAGTCGGTTTCCTCCGCCCCCACCGCGGCCGAACGTTCGCTTCGGGTGGTGAATCCGGCGACCCTTTGGGGCGGAGCGGTTTGCCGTTAGTGGTTTTGACTCGTTCGGGTTACCTGGTTTGAAGGTGTGACCCGGGACCGACCCGGTTCGGGGAAAGTCTCTTCTTTTATTCCAATTGACCCGACCCGGATGGGGTGTGAACGCCGGCGGTGGAGGTAACACGGCAGTGTTTTCTGGCGGGTACAGCGGCCGGGGATGCGGCCAAACCGCGTAGTTTTGGTTATTCTGAAAGATCTGATGAGGGTGATGCATCATGATTTGGTCGTTCATGAAAAAAGTTCCTGAAAAGAATTTCATATAAAAATGAGACAGGAAAAATAAAAACAAAGAAAATTAGACGCAATAAAGCTTACAAAAAAAAATGAAGATGATAAAATAAATTTAAAAACCTGAGTATTGTTAGTTCAATTCTGGTTTGCTTGGAGTGAGAGGAAAAATGGTTTCTGAGAACACGTCACAGTAAGAGAAAAACTAATTGCTTTCCCCATTACTTACATCATCTGTGTTGTGATGATGAAGGAAGAAGAGAGAATATAGATCAACGGTTGGATTATAGTTTTGTTGAAAGTAACGGTAGAGATTTGACTGTGTTGTTCTGATAAGAAGAATCAGGTTCTAAGGGTTTGGGGAAAGTGGAATCAAAGTAGGGTGCGATTTATTTACCAAGAAGAATTTTCTCTATTTATGAAAACAAATACTAATTTGTTGTTGATATCGTCACACGATTGTGGTTGATTTAAGGATTTTTCACCGATATATAGTTGATATTTTATATCTTATCTCTGTTTATTTGTTATTAATTTTTTTATTATTTATAATTTAGATTTAACCTATATTTTTTTTACTATAAATATAATATTTTATGTGTATTTTTCATAAGAGAGATTAATCTCATTCATGATTTTTCTCAGTATTTAACAGAATCAAACACAAATTTGTCATAGATAATGTGGTTTGTAACTACATAATGCTTAGTGTTTTTTAGTGTTTTTGACTTTTTATCTCTTAAATTTTCGATAGCGCCACCATCATGCAAATTTTATTACAGGGCTCTGAATATTCTTTTTCTGGATTTTTTTATGATGTCAATCTATTGTGTTTTTAAAATTTGCTGACTTTTATATATTAAAATGGCTTTTAATAATTAAAAACGTAACAGAAAATCAACTAGTATCGTGTAACCGGTAAAATGTAAAACACAAGTATTTCATATCCAATGAATTACCTCCATTATTTATTTATTTACCTTTCTACATACATGTGGGAGAAAGATGAAGTTTACAGTGTTTATTGGTTAGATTTATTAAAAAAGAAAATTCTATAAGTATAAACTTGTAATTAATTTGTATTTATTGTCTTCGGGTATGCTTATGTAAATGGCACCAAAATTTTCTGTGTTTAAAAGTGTTGCCATTGTTGTACATTGAATTAAAACAGGATGACTCTTTCCTTTTATGTTTTTATATAAAAAGTACATTGATACATGAACTAATTAATGTAACAATTCGTGTAAGGTAAGTTATCATTATATATATATATATATATTTATATATATATATATATATATATATATATATATATTAGTATTTATTTTAACATATATTTATATTAAAAATGTATGTTAGACAATTATGAATATTTGAAAAACAATAGTATATATATCTATAACAATAAATGGGATTTCTCTTTTTGTGTCTACATTTCATAATACTCATTTTACCCTTAGTTATTTTAAAAATTAATTCTTTTATAAATAATTTAATTTTAATCATTTTTCTACAAATCTCTTTTGTTTTAAATTATTATTTATTTTTTTTTACATATCTTATTTTTGTTATTTTTGTTTAAATTATTTTTATTATTGATCTTAAATTTCTTAAAAATTAAAAAATGCGAATACACAGACGCGACAACGCCGGTGTGTTCGCTAGTATTCATAAAAGAATTATTAAATTTAAAATTTGGATAAAATATAATGTACAAGATAAATAATCTTTTAAGATTTTGTTTTGTTAGAAGTCTCTAAAAATATTGTTCATTTGAGAGGATGTTAGATATAGTTAAAACATGATATTATTAGTTATAATATCTTATATCTTGTGTTAGTTACATATTATGTATATTTGGGTTTAGTTTATATTTTCTTCGTTATTTTTCATTATAAATATATTATCCTATATTTATCTTTTACACAAGAGGAATTAAATCTATATCTAGTTTTTAATACTTTAACAACATTTTTTCTATTTTTTTTCTTTTGTATAAAAGTTAAACATTATTAGTATAATTAATTTGAACTCGCTTATGTAAGGCCCACTTTTTCTGTCCTTAATGTTTAAGGATTTGGCCTTATCTGTTGGGTCTAAGGTCAACCCATAGGATATCCCAAGACCCCTTACAACCACTTGTTTTCCTTCATTCTGCATTCACTTTGCAAACAACCCCTTTCTCAGCCTCCCTCTTCACTCTTTTCAGAGCTCTGCTAGGGTTTGAACTACTTTCTCCGTTGGGTAATCGAACTCTACTCCCGGGTAAGTAGAACTCTAGAACCTTATTCCTTTTACGTTTCCCATTCTGTTTGGAAGCTCTATTTCCGCTTGGAACTCAGCTAGAATCTCAGTTTCGTTCTCCTTGGTCGTTTTTCCGGTTCCGCAAGCTGCCACGTTCAGTGGTGCTCTTTTCGAGTGTTTGTGCAGTTTGCTAGCATTTCTAGGTAAGGGAAGCTAGGGTTCTACTGTTTTCAAGTTATTATGTCCGTATGACTTGTTTTACACTTTGGGTGGTTGATGTATACTATTTATTGCATGATAACATGTTGCTTGCACTATTATGATGGGTTGAATTTAGTTTTGCACGAGGGAGGGTAGTGAGTTCTACTGAACTCGCCTAGGCGAGCGAGTTGGTCACTAAAAACGAAAGCTCTCGCTTCAGCGAGGAGCTCTTGCCTAAGCGAGAGCAGCAGCTCACCTCCCTCTCTATTTCGAGGACTCCCCTAACTGAAGGCCATTCGCCTGAGCGAGAGTAGTCTCGCCTGAGCAAGATAGGCTAGCTTGAGCGAGACCTCGACGTGTCTCTGTTTGCAGTCTCGCCTAGGCAAGAGTAGGTAGCTTGAGCAAGGGATTCTCTCGCCTGAGCGAGAGCTCTTTAGCCTAAGCAAGATTGACAGAGTTGAGTGTATATGAATTTGTTTCACATGATTGGATGATGTGTGCTTTAAACAGTTCAAGTTATGATGCCATATATGCTCTATATGATATATTGGGACTGGAATTGATGAGTTTGGTATGATTTTGCGTATGGAACATGATTAGATGGTTGGTTGAATATTGGCATGAGATTTGGTATACATGATAATTCTATGTTCGGTTGGTGAGACATGACTATGGTATGGATTAGGACATAATTTGTAACACCCGAGAAAATTAAATAATTATTTAATAAATGCGGGTAATAGGAGCCTTTAAGGAATTTAATGTGGTATGTTATGAAGTGGAAAAGTACAAGCTCAAGTGGTTGAGAGTACTTAATTGTGTGAAAGGACTTGGGTTCGAGTCCTATGTATGTCAATTGCATGTTATTTTAACTTATGCATTTTTTTAATAATATATTTGAATATGAGTCATGATAATGTAATCCTAAAATTATAGGAATTATCACGAAACAGGATTTGGTTGAGTTAGTTGTGCACTTGCTTTGTGATTGAAGGGTTGTGGGTTCAAACCTTGTTAGGAAAGAAACTAGAACTTTCTTTTTGCTTAATTTTATTTTGGCATGGGAATGAAGAGGCATAGAAACCCTAATTGCCAAGAGGGGTAGCCTAGTGGGCTGGAGACAACCAAATAATGGCTCATGATTAGCCATTAACATGAAACTTAATAGCAATTTTCATTTTAGTGTTAATTACACTTAATTAAGGTAGTAAGTGATAAAGAGAAGGCAATTGGAGGAGAAAGAGAGTGCTACATTTTCGTGTGAAGGCTAGGCAAGGGATTTCAAAGGAGTTGTACTGATTGAAGGAGTGGTAAGGCTGAAAACAACGCTATCAGAGTGGAATCAAATGTTGGAAGGGTTTGGTTGGAGGATACACACACCAAATTCGTGTTTTAGCAAGGAATCCAGGTAAGGGGAGCTATACCTTATGTGTTTGATTCATATATAATGTATTGCATGTAAATAATGTCATTTTCACGTTGTTTTTCAAGGTTTCTGGGTTTTTACCCAGAAATCGCCTGGCGGTAAAGCCCGAGCCGCCAAGCGATGCATCAGACTGGGTTGGTTTTTGCTGCATTTTGACATGAACCGCCTGGCAGGGATGAATGTCCACCAAGTGGCACGACACGGTTCGTTTTTCCTTGCTTGTGGTTCGTGTTGTGGGCTATTTTGACTCCTGAATGTGATTTTGTGAATAATATTATGTGTTTAATGTTATGAAAATTGAGAAAATTGAGTGTGATGATGATGGTAAGTCATCATGTATGAGCAATCATGAATAGAGTTGTTTTCTAAAAAAGGGGGGGAAGGACTCGAACATGAATTATTGTGGCCAAGGTATGCGTGAGTAGAGAGAATGATATCATGGAACGTTAGTATAGTGAATTAGGTGTGAATTATTGTCTTTTAATGCAATTGGTGTCTGGATCGAGTTCTGGACATATTGGGTATATCGCAAGGTCAACAACCTGGTAGTTATCTGGGTTCTGATGTACCGCCCGACGGCCCGCAGCTTACCGCCAGGTGATGATGAGTCTAGAGACCAATTTTCGTGTATAGGACTATTTGGTCGTGAGGGAATGTGTTGTGAGTGGAATGCAACAGAGATTAGGACAATGAAACTGGAAGAACATAGGGTACTAGAATTTGTTATAATTGAGTTAGTATGGGAACTAGGATATTTGATTAATAAGAAGTAAATTGGTTTTAAGCAGGGATTGTGCATTGGTGTTTTCACCTGTAAGAAATGAGGTGTAAAAGATGTAAAGTATCACTCATGAAGTGTCGAGAATTTAGATAAATTATAATAGTAAGGATATGATTAAAGGAAGGGGTGTTAAAAAGTGTATAGAGAAATTATTGAATTGTGGTGAATCATAGGCTCTTAGAGAAGCCATGATAGAGGGATTGGAAGGTGACCAATTACTAGATCACACAAATAACAGAGGAAATAATGGGTACCAATTTAGGAAGGACAATTCTGTTGGTCATGATATGCAGTAGTGGGTTAGTAAGGCCAAGAATGTAGAGGGGTACTTAAATCTAGTAGATGGAATTGGGCATAAGGATTGAATAATGAAAGAGTGTATTAAAGTTGGTTAAGTATAGGAGTATCCAATCGCGAATAAGTTAAATGGGCTATAGGGAGTGAGTATGGGATTGTTGTTGCTATAACTTGGTTAAGTCACATTGCACTATTTGGTGGTGGGTAAATCACCTAGTTTGAAAGGGTGAAATGGTGAGTATGAGTTATAGGCAGCCAAAACTACATTGGAGTGGATGGTTAATGGAGATAGGCTAGCTTGAGTGAGATAGGCTAGCTTGAGCGAGACCTCGACGTGCCTCTATTTGCAGTCTCGCCCAGGCGAGAGCATGTAGCTTGAATGAGGGATTCCTCTCGCCTGAGCGAGAGCTCTTTAGCCTGAGCAAGATTGATAGAGTTGAGTGTATATGAATGTGTTTCACATGATTGGATGATGTGTGCTTTAAACAGTTCAAGTTATGATGCCATATATGCTCTATATGATATATTGGGACTGGAATTGATGAGTTTGGTATGATTTTGCATATTGAACACAATTAGATGGTTGGTTGAATATTGGCTTAAGATTTGGTATGCGTGATAATTCTATGTTCGGTTGGTGAGACATGACTATGGTATGGATTAGGATGTAATTCCATGAATTTCTTGGTGAGATCTCATGGTGGTGCCTCATGTAATGGACGTAATTCCATGACCTTCTTGGTGAGAGCTCATGGTGGTGCCTCAGGTAAAGGACGTAATTCCACAAATCTCTTGGTAAGATCTCATGGTGGTGCTTCATGTAATGGACGTAATTCCATGACCCTCTTGGTGAGAGCTCATGGTGGTGCCTTAGGTAATAGACGTAATTCCACAAACCTCTTAGTAATGTTTCATGGTGGTGCCTCAGTATATAATTAAGGATTCAAGTAAGGATTACATCCTGAAACTCTAAAGAGCTAGTTAGTCTCATGTAGAGCGTACTGACTCAAGTGGTGAGAGTAGCAGAAGACCCTAGTCTTTGGCAGAGTAATGTCCTTAGATGTTTGAAGGCTAACCTTGTGCGTGGTAGGGTAAAACCCATTGGCAATGGCTCTGCAGAGCAGTAGAGGCCACCACAAGTGCAAACATCTAGTGAATTTGACTGATTATATGTATCCAGATAATTGAGTCTTAGAGTTTTTCTTGGTTGCTATCACATGTTTTATTGATTCATGTATTCTTGACTTTTAAATTGCATGTTCATTTGTATGATAAAACCTTTTTACTTTAGCTTACCCTTTCTGTTTGCTTGTGTGTTTTATGTGTGGTTTTCTCCTTTTGCGATGATCATCAATTTATTGATGTGAGCAGATGTGAGAACGCCTAGTGGTCATCAAGGTGATGGAAACTCCGCAGCATAACTTATCTTGGGTGGGATCCCTTTACTCCGAGTACTATTTTAAGGCACTGTGGCCTATGTAATATCTGGCTTATGAGCAAACTCTTTTGAATGACTGTACAATCCTTTATACTTTAAATCTTATGCTCTTGGGATATTATAAATTATGCAATGTTTTGTTTAATTAGATTTATCTATTAAATGGAACGTTACAACTTCTATTATAATTTATTAAATATTATAATAGTGTAATCTTATTCTATTTATTGTAGTTTATTTAATTATTTTAACACATGTATTATATTTGGATATATAAAATTTAAACCATAAATTAATGATTAATGGTAAAATAATTTTGAAAATATTTAGTACTTAAAAGTTAATATGATTTTTTCTTCTAATTTCAACACTTACATTCAAAATAACATATTGTAGTCTATATTTATTATTTTCATTTAACATGTTTTGTATACATCGTTTAGAGATTCAATTTGCCTCAACTCATAGTGTTTGGCCAAGTCTTGGCCCATGTGTTGGGGCAAAAAAAGCACACGAAGCCGAAAAGCTCCCTATTAAAAAAGCTCACCACCAAAAACCCCATAAATCCATATGAGACAAGGTCAACCTATGGGATTTCTTCTGAAATATAAAAAATATATTATTAAACTTTCGGTTTAGGTCTGTCTGTCTCGACAATCGACATTGACCCACCCAGGGGAGGCTCAAGGACTTGGAGACCTAAATTAAACTTAAGAATGAAACATTTTATTTAAAATTTATTTTTTTAGATTTTTTATGCAAAAATATTTATTAAATTGTCAAAATTAATTTCACTTAACATTTCTTTTTTAATGGATAATAAAGTTAATTCGTTTAATCCTTTTATATATTTTTAATTGTTATCATGAGTTTGGGAATCAGACTTATCCTTGTCACTAATTAATTCTCTTTTTTTGGTTGTTGTCTTCACCTAAATCTATACTATTATTATATTGTTCATTCAAAGATCACCAACTTGTATGAACTCATCACACCCACACACTTATCCTTTTGCACTCCTGGGCAAAATTAAGTAATTTCAAAACTTTATTATGGTTTATTTTATTGCATATCAATAATGAATCAAAGGATGAACATCACTGGAAACCAATCAATCTTCTAGAAATCAAATAATCATGCATATACAAACGGAAAGATTCTATTTTTCACACAAGTTAATATTTTGAATTTACAAGAAAATCAAATATGAAAGATATCATTCACTCAAGTTTAAAATGTATATTTTCTATCCTAAATTTGCTCAAGTGTTTTGGCTCGTGTTTTTGCTCATAATACTCATGTAAGTAAACACTCTTGATATTTAACAAGACTTCAATATTCACAAACTTTCAGGAAACACGCAATCTGTAAGACTCGTATAATTTAATTAATTAAATAATTAATTAATTAATAAAAGCGGGTAGAGGAAGCCTTTATGATATTTTGTGTGATGTGGAAAAGTACTAGCTCAAGTGGTTGAGAGTACTTTATTGTGTGAGAGGACTTGGGTTCAAGTCCTATGTATGTTAATTATGTGTTTTACTTGTTGTTATATTTTTATATGTGGGGGAACATGTTGTAGAATAATATAATCATTGAATTGTATTAGTTATCATGAAATATGAATTGGTGGAATGGTTTGACATTGATTTGGCATTGCATGGTTGTAGGTTCAAACCTTAGGGAACCTAAATTAAACTTTATTTTTGTTAAATGGAGTTTTGGCTTGAATTTGAAGGGTTAAGGAAAACGTAGTTGGAGAAGCATCCTAGAAGGGCTGGAAAGTAGACCATAATTAACCATTGAATGGCAATTATCACATGCATTAAGCCATTTTTCGTTTTAGAACCATTAACTCAAAATTAAAAGCAATTAAGGAGGGAATAAGGGAGAGAGAGAAGGGTTTTTGGGAGCTGTAATTGTTCTGCAATAGTCTGGGAGAGAATTCGGACTTGGAGGGGTGTGACAGATTGACGTAAAGCAGCTGAATTGGGAGAGAAAGCCAAAGGGAGGCCATTGGTGATTATAAGGAACTCTCAAGTGTCTACTTTTAAGCAAGGAGTCCAGGTTAGGGGAGCTAAACCACATTCTATCTATTGCTCTATGTCTAAATGTATGAATTATAACCTGTGAATGTGTGATCTTTAGCTGTTTGCACTGAAATTCGTGTTTCTGGAAATTGTGTGAATGTGTGATCTTTAGTTATTCATAGCCGCCAAGCGACGCATGATAATCTTGATGTTTCTGGGTTCCAAAGATGGAACCGCCTGCGACACTTGCTTGACCGCCAGGCGACGCTGGCTGTTCAACCCAATTCTGGATTTTTTTCTGGATGAAGGGCTTGGCGAGTTTGGTTGAACTGCCAGGCGACGCGGGTCTATGGCTCGATTCTTGCTATTCTGGGCATTTTGGGTGATTTTTGATCAGATGGAAAACCAGGGTTAATTATTGAAGGCTGATTTAATGTTGAATTGTATTTGAATTTCATGTAAGGGATGATTATTTCGAATGAAACAGTGATAAGGTTAGAAATATTGGGGATTTTTGCTGATGGGGATGAGTGTGGTTTGCACATTGGGCTGTATATGAGTGAGTTAGTGTGTGAACGAAGAGAAACTGGACATGACGAAGGTTGAATGGGGAGATTTAGGATTTGTTGCAGGGAGGAGCATTCTGGAAAATCCAGAACTCATACGCACCGCCTGGCGGCATGGGATCTACCGCCAGGCGCTATTGCAGAGATATCTCTCTTTGTGTGGCTGTTGATACATTGAAGGCTCTGCGATTTTGAGAATATTGTCACTTGAACCGAGGCTGGCCTGGCATTGGATGCAAATAGAGCGGTAAACTTGAGGCTAAGAATTTTAATAATAATATGAGATAAAGTGAATATTCTTGATATAGTAATTGTAATGGATGCGAGGCATTGTGGGCACTACTATAGAACTTGGATATAACCATTGAACTTGTTTGAGTGACTAACTAATTCTGGATGCGAATAAACAGTGCCTAAATTCAAACCAATACAGTATTGTGCAGATACTGGTGTGGCGCCTAGCGGCAGAGTTAAGCCCGCCAGGCGGTAGCTTCTACTCTAGAGGCTTTGTATGACGTGATTCGCCTGGCGGTGAAGGATGTCCCGTCAGGCGATAGTTGCAGAGGCAACATGAAATGAGGCGCTTGGCGCCTGGCGGTACGCGTCCCCCGCCAAGCGGTCTGGAAGCGGCTGTGCCTGGCGGTACATGTCCCCCGCCAGACAATTTTGATGCTGCAGCCTTGAGTTGTTGGATTCTACATGCGTGATCTACTAGGCTTTGGTGAAGCTTCAAAGGTGGGATTGCTGGTTCCTTGAGTTGAGCTCGGAACGTATCCTTTGAGTTGAGCTCGGGATAGGGGTTAAGCACGTGGCATTCCTCGAGTTGAGCTCGGAATGACATCCCTCGAGTTGAGCTTGGGATGGTGGATGAACACGAGGAACCCTTGAGTTGAGCTCGGGTTGGCGAGTGTTGCCGGTGTGAGTGTGCAGGTTGTGGCCAGTACAGATGGGTCCAAAGAGATTGCCCTCCTAAGTAGTTAACTTACGAGTTTGGTAGTCTTAGGACGTTGCGAACTATGTTCGTATTTGGGAACTCCACCTGGCGTTACGATGTTTGATCCGTAGCAATGGTTTCCCGCACGTGCTCTATCAGTTGTGACCAATAGGTATGGCAGCAAGTCACCTTAGGGTAATCACTAAAAGAGGTAGAACACGAATTACCTGGTTGTGGCCAGGGGATATGAAATCTAAGGAGGGGTTTATTTGGCGTGTTGCATGAAATATATAACTGAAACGTAATATTTTATATTTGTATAAAATATACTGAAATTAATATATATATATATATATATATATATATATATATATGAATATATTTGTATACTTATTTTGTTAAGCTCACCTTATCTGCTTGTATTTGGCGATGATCGTGTGCGCGGTACACGTGAGCAGATGATGTTGATGCAGGTGGTGCTGAAGAGGCTTAGCCACGGAGTGGGGATATCATGGGAGTTTCATGTTTAAGTTTTATATCTTTGGATTTGTAATAAATTGTAAAGGCTCATGGCCTATTTGATATCACTTTCAATTTTGTAATTATGGATTTCGGTTTATTTATTAATCTAATAAAGTTTTAAATTTCCCGAATTTTGGGAAATGGGGTATTACTAAATGAAACTGTTTATTATTTCTTTATTTATTATCAAAATCCGTAATATCCTGACGGGATGTTACATAATCAAAGATCATGAGGACTTTTCACAGGTTATAATGGGGCCAAGGCAAAGGTAGGACAACTTTAGGACTTTTGAGCTTTTGAAATATAAATATAAAAGAATACTGGAGCATAATTTCAAAAATAACTATTTCTCATTTTGTTGCTCTTTTTGAGGAAGCAATTATTTTTATACATCTTTTTTTTCTATCATTTTTCTTATCTATTTTTATAAATTTATTCATAACTCCTTTTTGTGATGCAATTAAAGCGTCAACTTTTTCTCTTCTTTTGAATTTTTGAATAGCCTAATTCAAATTTTCTAGTTGATATATATATATATATATATATATATATATATATATATATATGTATGTATGTGTGTGTGTGTATAACTACTAAAAGTGTGTATAAAATGAGTTAAAAAATAAAATCTGGTTCTGGCTGTTAAGAAAGTAAACTCGATTGTAGACTTCTTGTATTTGAAGTCTCAAGTCTCTTTCTGTTTCTCGAGATTCAACTTTTTCATAAAATTGTAAGGTTTATTTTGAGATTAATTATTAATAAAACCAACTAAAATAAATAAATAATCCTTAAACAAAATTAGGCAAAAGAAACACATTTCTAATCATGATACAAATTTAATAAATAGAATAAAAACAACATCAACTCAAATAGAACGTAAAACATACTAACTAGAAATGAGAATAAAAAAATTGGTACACACAGGCAATATCATATTCAAGGCATGAAATCTGTCAAAACACTTAAAAGAAGGAGATGCAAAGAGTGGAATTAGTAGATAAGAAGTTGTACAAATATAAAAGAAGAAAACAAAATCAAAATTCATGTCACAAAGAGATACAAGAAGAAAATGGGTAAACAATTGGGTTTTATATGCTAAAAATGAGGTTTTTAGTTGTAGGTGGCATGAAGTTCATATTGACAATCAAATGATGTTAACAACTCATCAACCACCCATGCATACAAAAACCAAATATAAATAAGCACAACAAAAGAAAACATGCAAATTTGGTGAATCAAAACTCCCTCAAAAGGGCTGATAGACTAAAGAAACATGCAAAACATCCACCCAAAAGAGATATCTCAGAATCAACACTCAGTACAAAATAAAATAAAATACAAAATATATACAACAGAAAAAAGATAAAAAAAACCTTAAAAAAATAATAAAATGAAAACAATGAAGAAATATATGAATTCAGAGTTATAAAAACAGAGAATGAAAAAAAAATGGAACAAGTGAAAAACTGTAAGCAGTGAACTCAAAACTAAAAAAAATATAGACAAAAATTAAAACAGTGAAGAAATTTAATCCATTAATTAAAACCAAAAAAACATAGGGAAAATCATACAGAGACACAAACAATGAATCACTAATGAATAACGAAAAAAATTATTAGCATTTAAACAAAACACATTACAATCCTCCAAAAATAGAAACGAAAATATAATACCATGGTAAGAGCGCAAGATGGGCAAACGATGGAGGAGAATCGAGTGAGACAAAAAGAGATAGAACATATCAATTTATATTTTTTTTGAATGGTTAGGGTTTTAGAGGACATGGTAGGGCTAAAGAACAGATTAGTGGGGTGGAGGAGATGAGAGTAGAGTGAAAGAAAAATAAGAGAGGGTCTCCTTTTTATTGAATGACTAGGGTTTTAGTGGTTATTATAGAAGGTTATAAAATAAAGAGAGAAAATAGTTTTGGAGGGAAAGAAAAGTGATATTTTGAAATTGTACACGTGGCAAGCAAAGAAGATGCCACATGTATTGATTTATTATTTTATATTAAAAACTACTTAAAGAGGTAAGAAAGATCAAATTTTGAAATGGAAAGTTGAGCGGGGAGTGATTAAGATAATGACATGTGTTTGGATTTTGCTATTTGTGTTTTTTGTATTGTATTTTTTATAGATTCTAGGTCTTGTAAAGACTTAGTAAAAATATATACTAATTGATCACTTGAGTTAACAAACTTAGTCTTGTGTCTCCAAATATAATATTTTCCCGAATAAAATGACAATCAATCTTAATGTGCTTGGTCCTTTCATGAAACATAGTATTAGAGGTAATATGGAGGGAGAGTAACTTGATTGTCATTCGAGTGACATCTCTAACTTGCAATTCCTTAAGTAATTGTTTAAGCTAAACAAGTTTGCAAGTGGTCGATGTCATACCTCTATATTCTTCTTTTGCACTAGATCTTGCCACAATACTTCATTTCTTGTTGTTCCAAGAAATCAAGTTACCTCTAATGGAAACACATTATTCAAAAGTAGATATTTTATCAGAAGGAGATCCTGCCCAATCAGCATCTGAATAACAAATAACTTTAGTATTATTATTATGACCATGTAGCAAACATTTTCCAAGAGTCCTTTAATGTACTTTAATATATAAATGATTATCTTCCAATGATATTTACATGGGGAATTAAAAAATTGACTCACCACACTAATTGCAAAGGAAATGTCAAGATGAGTAACTGTAAGATAGTTCAATTTTCCAACTAATCTTTTGCACTTCTCAAGATCTAAAAAAGTCTTTCCTTGATTAGGGAGGAATTTAGTATTGTGATCCATTTCTATGTCAATAGATTTTGTGTTCATTAAGTCAGTTTCCTTCAAATCCAATGCATTCTTCCTTTGAGATATAACAATACCATATTTGTTGAATTGCGTTACCTCAATCCCCAATAAATATTTGAGTTTGACAAGATCTTTGGTTTGAAAGTGGTGACAAATGTGTTGATTCATCTAGGAGATGTCATGGTGTTCACTTCCTATAAGAACAATATCATCAACATATATTATTAAATTGATGCACCCAACACTTGAATGACGGTAAAAGACTGAATAATCTGTCTCACTACGAGTCATACCAAATTGTTGAAAAACACATCTAAATTTTCCAAACCAAGCCCTAGGAGACTATTTCAAATCCAATGCATACTTCCTTTGAAATATAACAATACCATATTTGAATTATGCTACCTCAATCCCTAATAAATACTTGAGTTTACCAAGATATTTGATTTGAAAGTGGTGACAAATATGTTGATTCATCTAGGAGATGCATGGTGCCCACTTCCTCTAAGAACAATATCATCAACATATATTATTAAATTGATGCACCCAGCACTTGAATGACGGTAAGAGACTGAATGATTTGCCTCACTACAAGTCATACCAAATTGTTGAACAACACAACTAAATTTTCTAAACCAAGCCCAAGGAGACTATTTCAGGTTATACAAAGATTTGTGGACACAACGTACTATTCCAAAAAACTCCCCCTAAGCAACAAAACCTACACGTTGCTCTATATAAATTTCTTCCTACAAATCTCCATTAAGAAAAGCATTTTTGACATTTAGTTGGTAAAAAATTCATTGTTGCAGAGCAACGATTGCTATAATTAAGCGAATAGAAGCCATCTTTGTCATTGGAGAAAAGTATCGCCATAGTCCAAACCAAAAATTTGTGTGTAACCTTTGGCCACAAGACGAGCTTTGAGACAATCAATAGTACCATCATAACCAACTTTGATGGCAAAGACCCACCTAGAACCAACAACGGTCCCATATGGTAATTGGACGAGCTCACAAGTTCCAATATTGTAAAGAGTATTGATTTCATCAAGCTTGACCTGACACTAACTAGGATGGGCTAAGACATCACCTTCAAATTATGGAATTGACATAGTAGAAATAGACAAAAGGTAGTTATAAAAAGATTGAGATAATTTATGGTAACTCAAAGTAATTACAGGTAGAGCATTTGGAAGTTCAGACTCATTTGTTGAAGATGGAGGAAATACTGGATTAGGCACTAAAAGTTAGTCATCTAGTGAATGATGAGAATGTTGTCACTGTTATACACCTGAAGGATTTAATGGCCTTCCTCCTAGCTCTTTAAAGACTTGAGTCAGTGATCAAGTCTCCATGGATGAGTGTTAATGCATAAGCAATGAAATGGAGAAGAGGATGAAGTGTTTTAGTTCGGTTTAAGTGAGGTTTCTTATATAGAGGTGAAGCCAACTCCTAAGTAGAAAGCTAGAGTATTCTAGAGAGGATTCTACTCTAAGGTGTGCTCAAACAAGAGAGTTGTGCATACAAATGAGCAACATTTCTTAACTCAAATTCAAGCCGAAATTACAATAGGTACAAGCCCATAATACTCCTTCTATGCCCAAACTATGGCTCAAATACAAGGCCTAAATAAAATCCTATACTATTAGGGCCATAATACAAAGCCCAAAATATTACTCCTCTAATATTTACAAAAGAATCCTAGACTAAATCTTCACATCTTCCTTAGCCTAGATGAACATCAACTTAGGCCTGCTCAACTAAGGTGAAGCCCAATCTTCTTGGATCCTTCTAGTTGTGGTTAGGCCATTCACCATCACTATTGGTGGAGGTAGAGAATTCGAAGGTGAACATGACACAACATGAGGATCATAAATAATAGAAACATTGACTATAGTAGAAGAAGACACACACGAAGAATAAAGAGACTAAGTAGAGAGAAGACTATCTAAATGTCACATTAGTTGAAATAAAAAAGCGGTTAATAGAAAGACAGAAACATTTATATCCTTTTTGTGATCTAGTGAATCCTAAAATGACACATTTGTGCGACCTAGGAAATAATTATCAAGACTATGACTAAAATTATTAACAAAACATGTAGACCTTAAAACTTTTAGAGGTAAGAGGTGAAGAGGTTCATAAGGAAACAAAGTAGAATGAGTTTTCATTTTATCTAAAACAGAAGATGAAATACGATTAATAAGATAACATGCAGTGAGAACAACATCACCCAAAAAATACCGAGGAACCTTACCATGAATTAAAATTGTGAGTGGTTTCAACAAGATGTTTATTCTTATGCTCAACCATTCTATTTTGTTGAGGTATATAAGCACACAAGGTTTGGTGTAGAATACCGTAAGAAGCCACAAAATGTTTAAAAGAATGTTAAATGTATTCATGACCATTATCACTGCGTAAAATTCGAATAGAAATCCCAAATTGATTTTTGACTTCATTATAAAAGGATTTAAACATAGAAAATAACTTAAAACGATTTTTCATTAAAAATAATCATATACATCTTGAATAATCATCAATAAAAGTAATAAAATATTGAAATCCTATATTATTTTTAACATAGTTGGGTCTCCAATTGTTAGAATGAACTAAGACAAAAGGGGATGAAGCAAGTGGTGAGACACTACGAGGAAATGATCTATGAATATGTTTCCCTATTTGACACGACTCAAATGACAAATTAGATAAATTGGACATATTAGGAACAAACTACTACATTTTGGCAAAACTTGGATGATCTAGTTAAGCATGAAGGAGAGATGGAGAATCCATAATTGGGCCAACATGTGCAGAATGTCGTAGATGATAAAGACCTTGAGACATCCAATGTCAATCATTTGTCCTGAACTTCGATCCTGTAAACAAACAAGTGATTGATAAAGTAAAAAGAAGATTGAAGGATGTAAGGCCCACTTTTTAATTCATATGTATGGGCCCAGTTTAATTAAAAAGGGGCCCAAAGTCAGCCCACTAGCTTTCTCATTTTCAGAAAAACTTTTCAGCTTTCCCACTCTACTTTTTCCCCCAATTTCCTCTACTCCTCACAGGTATTATTATCCATTCTCTCTAACAGAGTGCTACCACTCCTTCGAATAGAGGTTGAAGCTAAGATTGTTGTTAACTTCCACATGGATCAAACTGAACATTTCATCCCTCCATGTAAGTTGAACTCTAAACCTTCATCTTTTCCTACTTTTCCAGTTCGATTGAATTAGTTTAGTTTTGGGTTCTTCCTTAGAGCCTCATTTTTGTCCTTGTGTTCATACTTTTCAACTCTTTAGTATGTTTTTGGAGTTGTGGTGTTGTTTTCGTTAGGGCTCTCTTCCCGTAAATTTGTTTTCCAGTTTCAAGGTAAGGGAAGCTAAAATTTTTAACATTTTTAAAGTATCTTGCTTGTTTTTGGTTTTGATTCATGTTTAAAATGTCTGGTTGATGTTTGTATTTGTATGAGGATGAACTAGATTCTTGCCCAAGCGAGAGGAGTCTTGCCTAAGCGAGAAAGTCTAGTTTAAGCGATAACTCGCAGATGTGCACTGTGCTTGTTGTTTGAGTTCTCGCCCAGGCGAGATGGTTCTAACTTAAGCGAGGGGACCCTGTCGCTTGAGCGGGACCTTCTAGCCTAAGTGAGAATAGTGAAGACTTGTTTTAATTCTCTTATTTAATTTATGGTTGATATACTCCTTGAGAAAGCATGAAGTATGTGACTATGCATGTATTATGGGATATCTTGAACTGAAATTGTTGTACTTGGTATGAAATGATAATGGATGTGTGAGAATATGTATATGGTATATGCTTCACGTAATTCCATGAGTCTCCTAGGGAGATTTTATGGTGGTGCTAGTCTAATAATGTATGTAATGAAATAAGGATTCAAGCAAGGTTTCATCCTAACACTCTTGTGAATCAGTCATACTCACAGAGAGTAGACTGATTTATATGGTGAGAGTAGTAAGAGGTCCTAGTCTTTGGCAGGATAATGGCCTTAGATGATCATAGACTAACCTTGTGAGTGATAGGGTGAAACCCATTGGCAATAGCTCAATAGAGCACTAGAGGCCACCATAAGTGCAAGCAACCAGTGAATCCAATCTCATTACATGTATCCGGATAATTGAGTTAGAGGGTCTTATATTGGTTGCTATCACATGCTGTTTGTGCTTAATAACTTGCTTGCTCATAATCTACTTATTTACCTGTTCAAAATATTTTCTCTAGCTTACCATTTTCCTATTTGTGTTATGTTTTCTTATGGTATTTTCCCTTTTGCAATGATCACCAATATTGGTGTGAGCAGATATGGAGACTCTTGGTGATCGTTCAAATGGTGGAGATGAAGTTGTTTAAACTAGGTTTTAGTTATTCTCTTTTGAGCACCTTTGGAACAAACTGATCTTATGTAATTCCTTGCTCGGTTGAGCAAATCTTTTGATAAACTGTTTTACTTTTAATACATGTTTATGGCATTGTTATGTGCTTTTGATATTTCTTTTTTAGTATATTTGGGGATAACTATAATTGTAAATCCTCATATACTTTATGTCGCATGTTGTACTTTATTATAATATGTGATGTTTTATTTATTATAATTCTTTATTAAATAGGATGTCACAAAGGATGTAAAGAACATTATCATTAACAAAGAAGGGAAAAAATTAGGGATAAGTATGTTTTTCATCCCTGTACTAACATGCTAAATTGGAAATCGTCCCTCTGCCAAAGTTTATATAAAAATGATCCTTTTACTTTTATAATGAGTGAAAAGTATCCTCCATTTTAAATGGTGTTAAATATTTAATGACTTGGCAAACGACGTAGATGACGTGGCAATTTTTTACCTCAACAGTTGTTACTGCAATTAAAACATTTAAAATTTAATTACTTGATTTTTATAATTTATGCTTGGGAGACATTTCTAGGGTTGTGGGTGAGTAAAATTGGGACTTTCTTTGTTGGAGCACCATTGATCGATCTGCACCAGGTAAGGCTCGCATAAGCTTCAGGTCGTAGAGCAACGTCGAAAATCATCTGTGAAAGTCGATATGAACTTGGAGTGTGGTTTCGTTGAAGAACGGGTAAGTGGTTTTGATTTGGGGTTCATGTAGGGTTCGTAAACAATGAATGGGGTAAAGTTCTTTTTATTTTGTTAAAGTCAGGTTGTTGGTGATGAAATCTCATGGCGAGAGCTTTGCATACATTCGCGAAAGTTCTGGAACGAAGAGTGTTCGTGCATCAAGTTTGTTCTCGGGTCTAAGAGGCAAATTATGTGGTTGTGGGGAAAGAGTAGTGCTTCTGCAAGCAAACACGACGAAGAACAAAGGAAGATGTTTTTTGGAGATGCAGGAATTGGAGAGTAAGTTCTTCTAATTCTGTTTTTGTTAGAGAAATTATTTATGATTGGTTTTGGTAATGTGTTTTTGTTTTAAGTGTAGAGTGATGATAACTGTAAGTACTTTGAACGGGTTCATGATGGTGAAGAAACTATGATGCAAGACAAACCATAAATAGAGGAAGAAGATGATGAATTAGTAGCTGTTAACGACAAATATGTGATACAACTAATTAAGAAAAATACCAAGTTGAAGTTGAAATTAGAGGCAGAGATGGCAGCAGGGAAGATACAATTTTATTTTTTCGTCGTGGCTTGGATTTTGACATTAATGTTTTGTGTAATTTTCTGTTTAAAGAGGAATTGTTCGGTTAATTGACAGAGTTTGTGTTTTAATAGCTTGTTGTCATTGTATTTGACTATGTATCAGACCCTTGCATTAGTGTTTAAGTTCTGTTTTTTGACAATCAGTTTCACCTTCTTCTTTATTTTAACGCTAGAAAACTGAGTTGATTTAGTACCCATTACTACATTATGATCTGCTGAATTCAATTAACCGAACAATACGCATGTAAATTAAACCACGACGTATTCTTTCATGTCAAACATGTATTGGATCTAAAGCACCGAAAAAATGCTGCCACAAGTCATAGCTTTTGAACATTAAAATATGGTAAAATAACAAAATTTGTTCAATTCTGATTTCACCACTAAAAGACATAAAATGTTGGCACAAGTCATAACTTTTGAACATTAAAATATGGTAAATTAACAAAAGTTGTTCAAAGTGGTGACATAAAGTATTGTATCAAAAGTTGGACCACAATATTTAAAAGCAAAAAATACAATAATACATCAAAAGCGGTGGACCACAATTCT